>Ga0207081_1051_pt1 | contig 24076 bp, 23 predicted proteins | sample Alteio_BWMinHeat_59_FD_153524 | JGI IMG/M metagenome (GOLD analysis project Ga0207081, IMG submission 153524) | Enriched cells from forest soil in Barre Woods Harvard Forest LTER site, Petersham, Massachusetts, United States -... | ecosystem: Environmental > Terrestrial > Soil > Temperate forest >... | reverse complement strand
CTGCGCTGTGTGTTTTATATCTAAACTGCTGTATGAAGTTTTATTAATAATAAAACTGAAAATGTATAATGGTGCAAATGAACTTTCCGGCAACGTGCCAAAAGACAGGCCCTTAACCAATGAACCATTAAAACCTATGTGCCTTCCTCTATGCCCTATCCGTCTATGTGGTTATTTTTTTCAGGCTCACGGCTTACACCTACATACGTTACAGCAAAAAAGATATACAGACTAAGTGGATAAGTTTACAGTTGCGATTTAAACGATACTGTTAATTTCACTACAGATACATTTAGATAACTGATGAAGGTACTAATTATAATGGGGTCTAAGACCGACGAAGACGTGATGCAGGAATGCAGCAAATGGCTCACCTGGTTCGGCATCGAAAACGATATGGTAGTGGCGTCGGCCCACCGCAACCCGGATAAGGTACGCGAAATAATCGTAAACGCCCAAAGCGATGGATATGGTGTGGTGATAGCCGCGGCTGGAATGGCGGCAGCATTGCCGGGCGTGTGCAGCGCTTACACATCCCTGCCCGTGCTTGGCGTGCCGCTTGATGGTGGCTTACCGGGCGGGATAGATGCCTTATACAGCATAGTCCAAATGCCCGCGGGGTTACCTGTAGGCACATTGGCAGTAGGCAAGGCAGGAGCACGAAACGCGGCAGCGCTTGCAGCACGCATATTGGCGCTGTCTGATGCAAAAGTTGCAGGCCGATTAGAAGAATTTAAGGCGAATGACTATAGGATTTAGATTTAGTTGATTGGTTGCCCAGTTGATTGGTTGATTAGTCGTGACTAAAATTTCTAACATTAACAATTAATCATTAACAATTAACATCAGTATTGGCACGTGCTTTGTACATTTAACTTAACAGCTTAAACTAAAGAACCTTGACAGAAGCGATCATTAACTTAGAGACTGTAAATCCGATAGAGTTTTTCGGCGTCAATAACAGCAAATTCGAGATCCTAAAACGAAAATTCCCCCTGCTAAAGCTATTATCAAGGGGCACACAAATAAAAATATCCGGACAGCCAGACGAGGTAAGTGCAGCGCAAGCCAAAATAGGCCAGGTGATCCAATACCTGGAACGAAACGGGCACCTGTCAGAAAACTATTTTTCGAAAATACTTGGCGACGAAGAGCAGGGCGACACAATGGCGGAAGACCATGCAAACAATGACATCCTTGTATTCGGGCCCAACGGCAGAGTGGTGCGCGCAAAAACGCAGAACCAAAAGCTGATGGCACAGGCTTCTGAAAAGAACGACATTATATTTGCTATTGGCCCGGCGGGTACCGGTAAAACTTATACCGCAGTGGCGCTTGCAGTCCGTGCGCTTAAAAACAAGGCTGTTCGCAAAATAATACTTACCCGCCCGGCAGTAGAGGCCGGCGAAAGCCTTGGCTTTCTGCCCGGTGACCTGAAGGAAAAGATAGACCCGTACCTGCGCCCGCTTTATGATGCGCTTGATGATATGATACCCAGTGATAAGCTCAATTATTACATGGCCAACCGTATCATAGAGATCGCTCCCCTCGCCTATATGCGTGGCCGTACGCTGGACAATGCATTCATAATTCTCGATGAAGCGCAGAACTCTACTGACCTTCAGCTAAAAATGTTCCTTACACGCATAGGGTCATCAGCGAAAGCCATCATTACCGGTGACCTTACCCAGATAGACCTGCCCAAAAATCAAAAGTCGGGGCTTTTTAAGGCTACGCGTATATTGCAGAATATAGAAGGCATAGCCCAGATAAAGCTGGATGAGGCCGACGTAGTGCGCCACAGACTTGTAAAACAAATCATACGTGCTTATGACACTGACCAGGCACGCGAAGATGAGCTCGAAGAGAAACGAGCAGCAAGAAGGGAGGGTTAGTTGACTGGTCGGTTTGTTGACAAGCAGAAACGTTAATGCCAGCCTCGTTCAGGATCTGGCATTTTTTTAGGTAGTTGCTCGTACCTACCTGCTGTTATTCTCCACAGCCAATACGGTCTTTAGATTCAAATCATGGGCGGCGCGCATAACAGCTACCACATTATCAGCCGTAGCCTGCTTATCGGCATTGATAACAACGGTAGGCTCTGCATCCTGCGATTTCGCAATAGCGCGGGCAATGAATGGTTTCAGGGAATCTACCGGCACCATTGTGGTAGCCACGAAAAATTCCTGCTTATCACTAATTGACACTACTACCGTTTGCTTGGCCTTGGTGTCGCTTTTTGCTTTAGGGATGCTGAGCTTCACCACATTCGGATTGGCAAGAGTAGATATAATCAGGAAAAACAACAGCAGGATGAATAAAATATCATTCAGTGCTGATGAGTGCCCTTGCGGATCGTGTGGTAAACGCCTTCTTATGTTCATCTTACTACCCTGTTATTTTTTATCCTGAATAATGTCCAAAAACTCCACTGATGTTGCCTCCATCCTGTTCACATTTTTATTGATCTGCGCATTCAGATAAGCATAGCCCAGGTAAGCCAGCAGGCCTATAATAAGCCCTGTAGCAGATGTTACCATCTTAGTATAGATACCACCTGCTATTGACTCCAGCGAAAAGCCCTGGTGCTGCACATTGAAAAACAATATGATCATACCGGCAATAGTACCGAGAAAACCGAGTATAGGGGCAATACCGGCAATAGTAGAAAGTATGGACAGATTTTTTTCCTGTTGGTAAACTTCCAGTTTACCGGTGTTTTCCATTGATTTTTCTATGAAATCTATCGGCTTGCCTATACGGCTCAAGCCTTTTTCTATTATACGTGTAACAGGTGAATTTATGCTTCTGCAAATGTCTATTGCCCTGGGGATATTATTACTTTCTACCTGCTCACGTATGCGTACCATAAACGATTTGTCGAGTGCTGATGCTTTACGAATTGCCAGCAGTCGCTCTACAAATACGTAAACCAAAATAATGGAGCACAGCAGCAAGGGTATCATCAGCGCGCCGCCCTCCTGCAACAAATGGAAGAGTGAAATTTTCTCTATGGATGCATTGGCTTCTAACTGGGCGGCTTTAGCAAGGCTGTCAGCCGTTACGGTAGGTACCGCCTGTGCCGCCTGCAGCAAAATGGTTAAAAAAGTCATGAACAAGATTTGTGTAAACAAATATAATGAAAAAGACACCACCCAAACCCCTAAAGAAGCTTATTCATGCCTGGCGCCTCTTAATTCTAATTATTTTAACGTTTACCTTATTAATATAAAAATTTCTTAGTTAACAACATGTGCGTAAAAGCACTGTATATATTCCCTTTTTGTTAGGATTTAATTCTATAGGTGGTTATCTTTGCACCGCATTTCAAAAATAAATCTAAATACAGCCGGATCTCATGAACTGGAAACAATATTTCAGCACGTCTATAGGGAAGAAGTTGCAAATGTCATTAACCGGAATTTTTCTCATCACCTTCCTTATGGTGCATTGCTATATCAATGCACAGATTTTCTATAATGATGGGGGCGAACGGTTTAAGGCGGCAGCACATTTTATGGGCACTAACTTTGTGATCCGCACAATTGAGATCGGGCTGTTTGCTTTTTTGATATTGCATATTGTGCAGGGGCTTTTACTTTGGGCTAAAAACAGGTCAAGAAGAAGCATTGGCTACCAGGTGAGCGCCGGAAATAAAACCAGTTCGTGGTATAGCCGTTCCATGGCATTATTAGGTACGTTGGTTCTGCTGTTCCTGATAGTTCATCTATCAAAATTCTGGGGGCCTAATCGCCTTTCAATGACAATAGGAAACGGGGAATTGGACCTATATGCCCGGATGAAAGACGAGTTCAGCGTATTATGGGTTGTGATCTTCTACATCTGCGGCTGCATTGCTTTGGGCTGGCATTTGCTTCATGGCTTTTACAGCTCTTTCCAGACATTAGGCCTTGGTACACATAGGTATAAGGGAATAATAAAAAGCATAGGCGTAGCCTTTTCGATCATTGTGCCGCTGATATTTGCCCTGATGCCTGTAGCCTTTTACACTCAATGGATCGTTTAATAAAAGTTTTAAACTAACAACACACTTTTTGCTTTTGACTTTTAACTTTTGACTTTGAAAAAACATGGCACTTAATTCTAAAACACCTTCCGGTCCGTTAGATTCAAAATGGAAAACGTATAAATCAACCTGTAAGCTGGTAAACCCGGCTAACAAGCGCCAGATTGAAATAATAATAGTTGGTACAGGGCTTGCGGGAGCATCAGCCGCAGCTTCCCTGGGTGAGTTGGGTTATAAAGTAAAATCATTTTGTTTCCAGGACAGTCCGCGCCGCGCGCATTCTATAGCCGCCCAGGGGGGCATTAATGCAGCTAAGAATTATCAAAATGATGGCGACAGCACTTACCGTTTGTTTTACGATACTATAAAAGGTGGTGATTACCGCTCGCGTGAAGGCAATGTATATCGCCTGGCCGAAGTGAGTGCAAATATTATAGACCAATGTGTAGCGCAGGGGGTACCATTTGCCCGTGAATACGGAGGGCTGCTCAGTAACCGTTCCTTTGGCGGCACACAGGTGCAGCGTACATTTTATGCAGCAGGGCAAACCGGGCAGCAATTACTTATTGGCGCCTACCAGGCGCTGGAACGCCAAATATCACTGGGTAACGTAGATATGTACGCCCGCCACGAAATGCTGGATATTGTAACTATTGATGGCAAGGCCCGTGGCATCATTGCACGTAATTTAGTGACCGGCGAACTGGAACGCCACTTCGGACATGCTGTGATGCTATGTACCGGTGGTTACGGCAACGTGTTCTATCTGTCCACCAATGCTATGGGCAGCAACGTTACGGCTGCCTGGAAAGCGCATAAAAAAGGTGCTTATTTCGGCAATCCATGTTATACACAGATACACCCAACCTGCATACCGGTAACCGGCGACCATCAATCGAAGCTGACACTGATGTCTGAATCGTTGCGTAATGACGGCCGCATATGGGTACCAAAACAAAAAGACGATAAGCGTAAAGCCAGCGAAATACCCGAAGAGGAAAGAGACTATTACCTGGAAAGAAGGTACCCAGCATTTGGCAACCTGGTGCCACGTGATGTGGCCAGCCGCGCAGCAAAAGAGCGTTGCGATGCAGGCTTTGGCGTAGGCTCTTCCAAAATGGCTGTTTATCTTGATTTCGCGGCAGCTATTGACCGTTACGGCCATGTAGAGGCACATAAACAAGGGGTTGCAAACGCAGACGAAGAAACTATTCGAACCCTTGGAAAAAGTGTTGTAAAAGAAAAATACGGCAACCTTTTCGAAATGTATGAAAAGATAACCGGTGAAAACCCGTACGAATTGCCTATGCGCATCTACCCTGCTGTGCATTATACAATGGGCGGCCTGTGGGTGGATTATGAGTTGATGACCAATGTGCCTAATCTGTATGCACTTGGCGAGGCTAATTTCAGCGACCATGGCGCTAACCGATTGGGAGCATCGGCCCTCATGCAGGGGCTCGCAGACGGATACTTTGTTGCTCCATATACCTTAGGCAATAATATGGCTGATGATATTCGCACCAAAGCAATCCCTACAGACCATCCTGCTTTTGTTCAGGCTGAAAAAGATGTGAATGACCGCATCAACACATTGATGGGTATAAAGGGCAAGGAAAGCGTGGAAAGCTTCCACAAGCGCCTGGGGAAAATAATGTGGGAGAAATGCGGAATGGCACGTAATGCGCAAGGACTAAAAGAAGCGATAGAAGAAATAAAAGCGTTACGCAAAGAATTCTGGAGCAATGTGCGCATTCCCGGGGATATTAAAGAGTACAACCCGGAACTGGATAAAGCAGGCCGTGTAGCCGATTTCTTAGAACTTGGTGAACTGATGTGCATAGACGCCTTGCACCGCAACGAAAGCTGCGGCGGCCACTTCCGCGAAGAATACCAGACCCCGGACGGAGAGGCGCAACGGGACGATGAAAACTTTATGTATGTAGGCGCTTGGGAGTATAAAGGTGATAGTGAGTATGAGTTGCACAAGGAAGTATTAGACTATGAAGTGGTACACCCGAGTGCGAGGAGTTATAAATAATATAGATTTTGGAAAAAGAGAAGCTAATCATAAAGAACTTTGGGCCTATTAAGAATGTCGAGTTAGACCTCGGCAGGTTTAATATTCTTATTGGTGAGCAGGCTACCGGGAAAAGTACGGTAGCTAAGGTTTTGGCGGTGTGCAGGTATTTTTCTTTTATTGTAGAGGAAACAAGAACAACAAATCAAAATGTATTTTCCGGTGGTTTAGACTTGTGGGGATTATTGGAATATGAAAAAAAAGATACAGTCATTGAATACTACGGTAATCATTATTCGCTGATTTGCCGGTATGACACCGATGTAGAAAGAATACTTTATGATGATGAAGGTAATGAAATTGGAACCGAAGAAATCGGATTTACATTACACCTGACTCCTATTTCGAAAGATTTTAAACATCTATTAATGGAACTTGATAAAGTAGCACCTAAAGCCTACCATAAAACCGGCTCAATGACTTTATCTCTATATAGAAAAGTACCTACCAGCTTCTATCTAAATGATGTTAAGAATGTAATGGATAATCCATTTTATCTGCCTACACAACGCGGCCTTCAATCAATTTTTGATATTGGCAAAAATAGCATACAAAATTTATCAAGCGCATTATTCATTCAACTTTCAAAAATGGATGGCATTGCGCGGTTATATAAACAGGAAACGTACATTGAACCATTAGATATTTACTATGTCAATAGAAATGGGCATGGCTATATACGAAAAGCGAAAGAAACAGAATTTTATAGTTTATATAATGCTGCCAGTGGTTATCAATCAATGATACCGATAGTACTGACAATTAAGTACTATACGGAATTAAAGAAGAAACCCAAAACGCTGCTTATCGAAGAACCGGAACTGGATGTTTTTCCTGTAGCTCAAAATAAACTCATTCAGTACATATCGGAAAAATCAAAGCTTCATGGTAGTATGGTGTTGATAACAACCCATAGCCCTTACACACTTACATCTCTTAATAACATGATGTATGCCTACCAGGTAGGACAAATCCATCCCGAAAAAGTATCAAAAGAAATTGATAAAAAATATTGGCTAAATCCTGATGATGTCTCCGCCTATATGTTAAAGACTGATGGCTCCTATGAAGACATTTTTGATAGAGAAGAAGGATTGATCAAAGCAGAAAAAATTGACAATGCAAGTACAGAAATAAACAAAGTATTTGATGAACTGTTGAATATTGAATTTAAGGAAAATGAGCTTAATACAAACTAAATGCATCGAATATCATGAAAACAGGAAAATATGTGTTGCTTCAGAAAATGGCAAGACATATACGTTGAATAATAAATCAAATTACAGGATTAAAAAAGTAAGAATAGATAAGTGTATTTTACAACAACAGGGAGAACGTCGGTGTGATTTTTTGATGCATGCTACCAGAGATAAAGACGAGAAAGCTTACTTTATTGAACTTAAAGGTGGCGCGTTAATGGATGCAGTACAGCAACTATATGATACTATTGTTTATCTGAAAAAAGAGTTTACAAGTTGTGAGATTAACGCAAGAATAGTAGGAAAAGGAGATACACCTAATTTGAAAAACTCTGCTTATTATAAAAAATTAATAAGAGAAATTAGTTATACAAAGGGCACAATAGTAAGAGCAACAAACAACGCACTTACTGAAAATATTTGAAGTATGCAACATTATAACATGAATTTGACGTTAAAAGTGTGGCGTCAAAAAAACAGCAAGGCAAAAGGTGGTTTTGAAACCTTCCAGGTTAAGAATATTTCATCAGAAATGTCCTTCCTCGAAATGTTTGATGTGCTGAACGAGCAGCTTGTAGCAGAAGGCAAGGAACCTATTGCTTTCGACCATGATTGCCGCGAGGGTATTTGCGGCGCGTGCAGTATGTACATTAATGGCCGCGCTCATGGCCCGTGGCATCAGACGACAACGTGCCAGCTACACATGCGCGAATATAAAGATGGGGATACAATTGTGGTAGAACCCTGGCGCGCTAATTCATTCCCTGTGATAAAAGACTTGGTGGTTGACCGTTCTGCGTTCGACCGAATCATAGCTGCCGGTGGTTATATCTCGGTAAATACTGGTAATGCGGTAGATGCAAATGCGCTGCCTATTGAGAAACAAAAAGCTGATGAATCTTTTGCTGCAGCTACCTGCATAGGTTGTGGTGCATGTGTTGCAGCGTGCCCTAACACATCTGCTATGTTATTTGTTTCTGCAAAAGTGGCCCACCTGGCTTTGCTGCCACAGGGCGAGCCAGAAAGCAAAATGCGGGCTGTAAATATGATCAAACAGATGGATACAGAAGGTTTTGGCAGTTGCACTAATATTGGCGCCTGCGAGGCAGAGTGCCCTAAAGGTATTTCTTTAGAAAACATTGCCCGGCTTAACCGCGAGTATGTCAGTGCAGTATTTTCTGGCAGTGCGGAAGGTTAATGACATTGATGATATGCATTAACTTTGATCAAAGGCTGCTTTTACGCAGCCTTTTTCTATTTTTGGAAAACCATGCTAAAGGGATTAATTATCTTTCTGCTGACACTATTATGCACCTCTGTTTACGCACGACAGGAAACAGCAAATAATGCAATATCTGATACTTTGATGCATCAAGCCCATTTGCGCATTAGCTTACTTACCTACGGGCCGGGGGAAATGATCTGGCAGAAATTTGGTCATATATGCATTCGTATTGTTGACAGCACAAGAATAGATGACTCGCGTGATTTAGTGTACAATTTTGGGACTTTTGATGCGAGGGGTAAAAATTTTGAAATGGAACTCGTAACCGGCGAACTATTATATTATTTGTCTGTGATACCGTATGATTTCTTTTCAAAAAATTTAACCGACCCCGGCCAGGAAGCAATGGAGCAATTATTCCTTTTAGATAACAACCAAAAAACAGCCCTGTTATCTGCACTGCAAACAAATGCAATGTTTAAAAATAAATTCTATCATTACCAGTTTTTTGAAGACAACTGTTCAACACGTATCCGCGATATATTTCCTAGAATATTTGGTAAAGCGTTTGCATATGGAAATGTATTACCACGAAGTTCAAAACTTACGTTTCGACAGATTGTCAATCGCTACTTATACAATAATGGCTGGTACCGGGTTGGGGGTGATATATTGATGGGCGATGGGGCAGATAAAGTGATGACAGATATGGATGTTATGTTTCTCCCTGCTTACCTCAAAGAAGGTGTTGCACAGGCTACACTAAATGGGAATAGATTTTCGAGCGGACCATTAACTATAAATGAAGGCACACCTACTCAACCGAACACCTTCAACGGCGTATTCCTTCTTACCCTTATCCTTGCATTACTAACTCTTGCGGGACTCACATTTACAAAACTTCACATGCCTGGCAAAATAGCAAGCATTTTGATGCTCGTCTTAACCGGATCATTAGGTTGCTTTATTTTATTTGCCTGGTTTGGTACTGAATACCTCGCCTTCAGGAATAATCTCAATATTTTATGGGCATTACCAACTAACTTGATCGTTCCATTTATGAAGCCAAAAACAAAAGGAATATATTCAATTGGCGCTATCATATTAATGGCAACATCTCTTTTACTCCATATCTTTAAAATACAGGAATTGCCCTTGTTAGAATTAACACCGGTTTTATTGGCATTGCTATGTATTTACGGCATGTTTTACAAAAACAGGATGACACTTATAAACAAGTCGTAATCGCAATTTTTATAACTAAAGAGGTTACTATTTTATAATATTCTCACAAAGGCTGTCTTATTCAAATACCCTTTTGTTATTTTGTGGAATGTTTAAAAGACTATTGAGCCTCATCATTGCGTTGACGGCAGGCATCATCGGATATGCGCAGCCTGATCCATCGCGCTTACGGATCAGCCTTATTACATGTGGCCCAGGAGACGAAGAAATATATGAGGTATTTGGGCACACGGCCCTTAGAGTAATAGATAGTGCAGAACACACCGACCTTGTATATAATTATGGCACTTTTGCCTATGGCCCTGATTTCGAAATAAAATTCATGAGAGGCAAGCTGTTATACTACCTGGATATTGACCGCTATAATGATTTTTTAGACGAGTATTTGAAAGCAAAGAGAAAAGTAGAGGAGCAGGTATTGGTACTCAGCAATGAACAAAAAGAGCATGTCTATTCTTTTCTCGAATGGAACGCAGAACCTGCCAATAAATATTACAAGTATGATTTCTTTTTTGATAATTGTGCAACCCGGATAAGAAATATTTTCCCGAGCCCCGATGTTTTCGGCAAGTCTTTTCAATTCGGGCAGGCCTTACCAATTGGCAAACAACTTACTTTTCGCGACATTATTAATCAGTATTTTTACAGGGACCACTGGACGAGAACTGGTGTAAATATATTGCTTGGCAGCAGAATAGACAAAGTAATGAGCAATGAGGATATAATGTTCCTGCCTGATTATTTAAGAGACGGTATCGGAGGCGCTACCGTAAACGGGCAAAAGATTGCTGCCCCGACTTTATTGCTTTTGCCAGGGGATCCATTACCGTCTGCTGGCATTAATGGTTCATTCATCTTTACATTTTGTGTTGTTATATTGACCATAATCGGCCTTTCTGTTAAACGTCTGCGATTGTTAGGCAATGTCATGAGTTCGTTACTCCTGTTTGTATCCGGGTTGCTTGGTTGCCTTATCCTGGTTATGTGGTTCGGCACAGACCACCAGGGGTGCGGTAACAACTTCAACATCCTGTGGTGCCTGCCTACCAATATTGTCCTGGCATTTTTTAAGCCCAAAGGAAGTGGCAGGTATGCGCTCGTTGCCATGATCTTATTATTGGTTTCTTTTCTTTTGCATGTATTCAAAATACAGGGCCTGGTCCCGGAATTTTGCCCTTTACTTATTGCGTTGTTCCTGGCCTACGGCACGATTTATAAAAGGAGCCTGATAAAAACAACTATATAAAATGCCTGAGATAAGCACACCCGTTTCTTCACGGCTCTTCTATCGTAAGATGGGCGCAGGGCCGTTTGTTATACTTTTGCATGGATTTCCTGAAAGCGGTAATTTGTGGCGTAAGGTGTGGGACGGCCTTTCCTCATCTTTTACACTCATAATCCCGGATTTCCCGGGCAGCGGCAACAGCTTGTTAGAAAGAGAAACGAGTATTAGCCAGATGGCGGATTGCGTCAGGGCCATCATGGATGAAGAGCACATTGAAAATGCGGTAATAACCGGACATTCGATGGGTGGGTATGTTGGCTTTGCATTTGCCGATAAGTATCCGGACAAAGTGTGTGCATTATCATTAGTGCATTCCACACCGCAGGAAGATGATGAAGAAAGAAAGAAAACAAGAAGAAAGTCAATTGAACTGATAAAGAAAGGAACGGGAAAAATATTCATCGCCCAGTTAATTTCAAATCTTTTTTCTGATGCGCACAAAGGCGCAAATCCACAGGATGTCGAAGACCAGGTGGCCCTTGCATTAGAAATGCAAGACAGGAGCCTGATCAATTTTTACGAAGCAATGATCAACCGAAAAGACCATACCGGACTGCTAAAATCAGCTTCTTTTCCTTTGCAATGGGTTATTGGCATCAATGATAATGTAATATACTATAAAAAAATATTAGAATTTTGCCATAAATCTCCCATTAATTTCGTAACTTTTTATAATAATTGCGGGCATATGAGCATGCTGGAAGCACCCGGCAAATTGGTTGCAGACCTAAAGGAATTTGTTAATTATAGTTATGAGCATCAGCTCAGGCATTTATGAACAGGCGGCGGGTAATCATATTTTTTGTCTTTTTATCGCTATCATTTTCTCAGGCGAGAGCGTCTCATATTGTGGGTGGTGAAATGATCTACAAATATTTAGGCGACAGTACTTCCGGCCTGTTAAGGTTTCATTTGTACCAGGTGAGCCTGAGCATTTACGAAGATTGCTTTAACGGCCAGCTTGAGGCAATTGCCCAGGATAACCCAGCGTTTTTGGGTTTATTTGACGCTGCGTCACATGCTACTATACAAGTGGATTCGAATGTTTTATATACATCAGCAGTAACGGTGCCGGCTAATTTCAATAACTTATGTGTATCTAATATTCCCCCACTTTGCCTGCTAAAGAAAACGTTTATAAAACACTACGCATTGCCCGTAAATGCCTCCGGCTATATTGTTTCTTACCAGCGTTGCTGCAGGAACAATGAAGTTATTAATATCCTGGATCCCGGGGATAATGGTTCTACTTACTATTGCATCATACCACCCGGAAGTATTACTAACAACAGCGCGGTATTTAAAAATTACCCTCCCCAGATAATATGCCTGAACAACCCGTTATTCTACGATAATTCAGCTACCGATGCTGACGGGGATTCACTTAGCTATGGATTTTCTCCTGCATTGCTGGGTGCAAGTGACGCAAACATTAAACCAATACCATCGCCGCCTCCTTACGACAGCGTAACCTATATATATCCCTTTTCGTCACAGGTTCCAATTACCGGCTATCCTGCAATACAGATAGATCAGGTGACCGGGCAAATAACCGGCACACCAAATCGGACGGGCCGTTACCTGGTTACTGTATATTGTAATGAATACAGGGATGGGATATTGATAAATACGATAAAGAGGGAGTTTCAGTTTGTGGTAACGAGTTGCTCAAAAACAGTAGTTGCAGATATGCCGCAATACTCCACCGATGCAAATACTTATATTGTTGACTGCCTCGATTATACGGTACATTTTGTAAATACAAGCTCCGGCGGATTCGCCTACAATTGGAATTTCGGCCTTCGCGATGCCGCCAATGATACTTCAGGTGCTTTTCAGCCTACGTTTACATATCCTGACACAGGTACATTTCCTGTAAAATTAGTTGTTAACCCTGCATCCACCTGCCCAGACAGCATTACCAGGCTTGTGAAAATATATCCAAAATTTCATGCTGATTTTTCGGATAGCGGCAGCCAGTGCTTAGGGGCTGCTTTAAATTTCAAAGACCTTTCCAGCGCTTCGATAAAGCCGATCACAGAATGGGAATGGAATTTTGGGGACGGAGACAGCGTTTATGCCCAAAACCCGGCTCACACATATCTATACGGTGGTACTTTTAATGTGGTACTTATATCTAAAAATATTAAGAATTGTGTAGATACTGCGGTAAAACAAGTGGTTATAGATAACTTCAAACCGTTTGCAGGCAATGATACTGTTATCGTAAAAGGCGAAAGCATACAATTTGATGCCACTGGAGGGATAGATTATACATGGTCGCCGCCTGATAACCTGGATAAGGTCAATGGTTATGATCCTGTGGGTTATTATCCGGACACCGGCCAGTTTACGTACTATGTGCATGTGGCTAACGAGTACGGATGTGCAGGCGACGACACTATAAAAGTAACGGTAGTGAACCAGGCGTCTTTTTGTTTACCATCTGCCTTTACACCTGATGGCGACGGCAGAAATGACATTTTCAGGCCAATAGCGGTTGGTTATAGTGGGTTAAAATATTTCAGGATATTTAACCGCTGGGGGCAACAGGTTTATTTTAGTACCACACTTGAATCAGGATGGGACGGTACATACAACAATAAAAAAGCGGATATTGGTACTTATTTTTGGGAAATAAGCTTTACAAACAGGTTTGGGAAAGATAGTTTTCTAAAAGGTGATGTAACTTTAATTCGGTAATGTACAAATGTGTATTTTTGTACTTATTTTCGGGATATAAATTCATGAAAGCATCTATCAAAAGTGCCCTACTCTTATTTTTTCTGTCGCTCAGTTTTTTTGACGCGAAAGGGACACATATAGTAGGCGGTGAGATGACTTACCAATACTTGGGAGATACGACAATTTCTTTTTCAATATATCAAAAATACAAGGTAAGCCTGAGCATATACGAAGACTGTATAAACGGCAGTCCGGAAGCTATCGCAGAAGACAATCCGGCGTACTTCGGTGTATTCAGCCCCACCTACAGCGAAATAGATACAAATATATATTTTACAACAGCGCTCTCAGTGCCTGCAAATTTCAGCAATTCATGTGTAACCCACACACCGGCAACCTGCCTGATCAAAAAGACTTTTAATAAAACCTATTATTTGCCCATTAACTCCACAGGATATTTAGTTGCTTATCAACGGTGCTGCCGAAACAGCGTTATCCGCAATATAGAAAGGCCGGGAGAAAGCGGGTCCACTTATTATTGTACCATTCCGCCTGCGCCTTATGATAATAATAGCGCTGTCTTTAAAAATTATCCCCCGCAGATAATTTGCATCAATAATCCGCTTATCTACGACAATTCTGCTACAGATGCGGACGGCGATTCGCTTAGTTATGGGTTTATAGCCGCTTTAGATGGCGCTACTGATCCAAGTAATTCCAAGCCTTATCCTTCCCCCCCACCCTACGATAGTGTAACCTATTTATCGGCCTGGAGCTCTCAAAACCCAATAAGCGGGTATCCTGCGATACGTATTGATCCGGTAACCGGACTCATAACGGGCACTCCAAACCAAACCGGGCGTTTCCTGGTAGCTGTATATTGCAATGAGTACAGGAACGGAGTGCTGATAAATACAATAGTAAGAGAATTCCAGTTTGTGGTAACAGACTGCTCAAAGACTGTAGTTGCGGACATTCCACAATATTCCTCTGACCCGAATACTTTTATTGTTGACTGCGCTGATTATACCGTACACTTTGTAAATACCAGCACAGGTGGATTTTCCTACATCTGGAATTTTGGCTTACAAGGATCGGCAGGGGATACGTCAGATGAATTTGAACCTGTTTTTACTTATCCGGATACCGGAACATTTGCGGTAAAATTAGTTGTGAACCCTGGCTCTACCTGCCCGGATAGCATTACCAGGCTGGTAAAAATATATCCTAAGTTTATCGCCGCTTTTTCTGATAGCGGCAGGTTCTGCCCGGGATTGCCTATCAGTTTTACGGACCTTTCCACTGCCACAATAAAACCGATCACTTATTGGAAATGGGTTTTCGGAGACGGGGATAGTTCATTGGCAGAAAATCCGACGCATTCTTACCAATACGGCGGAACGTATAACGTAATGCTCATGTCCCAGAACATCAAAGATTGTGCGGATACAGCGGTGAGGCAAGTGCTTATAGACAATTTCAAGCCTTTTGCGGGGAATGATACGGTTATCGTTAAGGGGGAAACGGTACAATTCAACGCTACGGGAGGGCTGGAGTATACCTGGTCGCCGTCAGACAACCTAAGCAACGCCTTCGTGAATAACCCTATTGGTTATTTCCCGGATACGGGCCATTTCTCCTACTATGTACATGTGGCCAGCTCCTATGGATGCACCGGTGATGATACGATGCAGGTATTTGTTGTGAACCAGGCAACGTTTGTTGTGCCGTCTGCATTTACCCCGAATGGCGATGGCAAAAACGACTATTTCAGGCCAATTGCAGTGGGTTACAGGGGCTTGAACTACTTCAGGGTCTATAACAGGTGGGGGCAGGAAGTGTATTACAGCAAATCTTTTGAGACCGGCTGGGACGGAACTTATAATAACAAAAAAGCTGACCTGGGCACTTACTTCTGGGAAGTAAGTTTTACAGACCGTTATGGCAAAGAAGGTTTTTTAAAGGGGGACGTGGAATTATTACGATAGCTGCGTCCTTTAAAATTCACCGGCAGACACATTGCATGTTAGCGGGAAACAGGTTTCACTGACAGACTTGATAACGGCGTTCTTTTGAAGAGCGATACAAGTTTAACGCGATCTGCACTATGTCGTATCAGCATGTACATTATAGCAATTATCATAATAATCTATTTAATAAATTTTTCGAGTTGTTTACCCAATGAGGTGATGTAGATATATTGGTTCATTGAGTACTTGATAAGGCCGTGATTTTGCAGTTCGTCCAGGTGAGCTGATAATTTGCTTAGCGGAACATTAGATTCACGGGCAATGGAATTAAAATGGCCAATCTGCGTCTTTTGATTTCTGCAATGCCGCTTGATTGTCATAAACACTTCGTTGAAATCAATCATTTTGAACAGTTTTTATAAGGGTTATCAATCTCACTAATAAAATAAAGGTAAAGGCGATTTTGATGCAAAATATCACATTTACGCACCTTAACAACAGGATAAGAATAACGTTGTGGTGAGGGATTAGATTGTTGGGGTAAATTGATAATTGGAGATGAAAAATGTTGATTTTATTGACTTTAAGAAATTGAAATCGTTTTGTGACTATAAATATTTGACGGGTTGTGAAGAAAAATTTTGCTGTAACGATAAACTAACTATTTTTGCACTCCCAATTTCAGCTTCCTTAGCTCAGTTGGTTAGAGCATCTGACTGTTAATCAGAGGGTCTCTGGTTCAAGTCCAGAAGGGAGCGCAACGATAAGTTATAAAGCATTGCAAATCAATAGATTGCAATGCTTTATTTTTATTTGGGGGACACTTTGGGGCATACTCCAAGGCGTTTAAGGTATTTCCCTTTAACCAATTTAATAATCATTAGATCTCATCTGCATTACTTCGTCGTTAATCCTTTGTAGCTCTAAATCTCTTAATGCGTCATTAATGAAATTCCATAAAATTGGCTCATTCCTTTGAAATAGGAATTTTATTGATCTACTCCCCTCTTTCGTATAAGTTTCAACTAAAGCAAGATTTAACGGCTGGTTCGGCTTTAGTTGTCTGCGATGCTGTTCTTCACATCCGTGATAATCGCACATAATAAAGTGTAACATACTTTTCTGGTTTAGTCTATATCAATAATATTTGTCTTAATAAAGTTAATAACAAACTATTTCCTGGACAAGTAAAAAATAGATGGGGGGGGTATCGGCTAAGCCCTGATGCTGCCTTGTGTGCCTGTAAGAATTTTTTACTATTTTCGTATAGGCAAATATTTAATTCTTTTTCATGCCAAATTATGCGTCTCCAGTTAACTCCTTTGCTGTAGGAAATCAACTTTATAAACTTGCATCGTTTACAGGTAGACCGAAATTATTTACTACTCCGGTTGATCTGTGGGCTGCTGCTTGTGATTACTTTGATTGGGTGGAAAATAATCCTTTAATTAAATACGGTGTCTATGGTAAGGATGCAAAAATTATCGGTGTGCCAAAAATGCGGGCTATGTCTTTGCAGGGTTTATGCACTCATATTGGGGTATGTAATCTAAGGCGATACAAACAACATGCTGACTTTGCTCCCATCTGTGAATTTATACATACTATGATTTATGTCCATAATCTTGAAGGTGCATGTGCAGGGTTGTTAAATCCCTGTATTGTGGCTCGTGTGTTGGGGTTAAGGGAAAGGGCTCCAAATGATAGTGTATCGGTGGAGGTTGTCGTTTATAAGCCTAATAAAGAATAGTATCCGTGCATCCGCTTTAGTAAGTTTAGTGAGCTGCTATAAATTTAGAAATATCTTGCTCAAATATTCCGGTCGATGCACAATTGCCAAATCTCATAACTTGTCCTTTATTACTAATTAGAGATGCTTCTATATTAACAAGGTTTACATTAATTGAACGATTTTTGCCCAAATCTTTTATTCTAATATTCCAATCGGCGGTTACCTCCGATGGTTTAAGTTCCATATTGGGATTTGCTATTTTTCCTAATACAATCCATGCGGTTGGGTGAATTAATTGTCCATTTTTGTTTTCAAAACTATACCTACTGATCATTGATATTTTACCAGACGTAATAAACCCGTCTGGTTTGTCCATCATTCCAATTGGCAGACCATTTTGTGCAAATAAGTCGATAATATTTGACCATAATTCATCTATACTTTTATCAGAATAAATAATAAATGGTTTGTTTTGATATTCCCCTTTAATGCCTTTTTGCGTAATGCAAGATGAGATAAACACTAAAATAAATAATAATTTTTTCATGTTTGTTTATTTAGTTTGGTTAAAAAAAATACGTGAGCGTATGACATATACCTGTTTTTGAGGGGTTCGACACCCTATCCACAAGGCACAGCATAGCTCACGCATCACGTGAGCGTTACTGCTTTACTTTCCTTGTGGATTTCTGAATTGTCGAACTTTCAAAAACAAGTCTGTAAGCGTATCGCGCTAACTATTATTTCAATTCTTTATGTCATCGTCTAATTATTTCAAGTGCTAAAATACAATTCTTATTATACTATCGTAGATATTTTATCCTTTCTTTTCTTACATCATTTTTGAATAATGATGCTACTTGATATAATCCAATATTGTTACCGCTGCTCTTAGCATCATTAATCAAAAATGATGCGGCAAGACTAGATGAAGCTGATTAGTGTTACTGCCGCTCCCGTTCGCGCCAGTTTGTGATGTGCCAGACATTGAAGTGATACGCTGGACTCGCTTAAAAGAAAATAGTTTGCATATATTTACTTCAATGAAAAATGATTCTATTTCGTTCTTGAAGTATCTTTATCTTGGACTTTTTTATAATGACTGTCCACGAAATTCAAAACTTCACGTTTACTCAATTCTATTTTCATTTGTAGCTCTTCTTTTGTCATTGATTTCTGTTGTTGTTGCTCTGATAACTTATAAGAATTTGATGCAATCCACAATGAGCCAGCAGCTATTAAAATAGAAATAATGCTTATTGCATAGGGCACCCACCAAATACGTTTTGTTTTTCTACCTAAACTAATATCTTGTTGTAGTTTCTCAATAGTCAATTCTTTTGATTTATTTTCTCTTTCTTTATTTTCAATTTCCTTTATTTTATCTAATTTTTCATCTGCTTTCAATCTAGTTTGTTTTTCGTCCTTATATGCCCTCCTGCCAAGTTCTGTAATTAATATTCCAATGACAATATCTCCACGTATATACAAATTAGTAGATAATTTCTTTATCGCATCGGAAAATTGCTCTTGAGTAAACTCATTACTTTTATATTCTGGAAATATATCATTGAGTCTAATTCTGCTATTATAGATTCTGCTTTCGGCAATTATCTCAAGTAACTTATAAACATGATATTCCATGCTACTTCTGTTTGATTAACAAAAGTAATTGTCTGTATCGAATAATACATCTACAAAAAATGCTTCTATATCGCTGAAAGCTAAAATCTCTTTTCTTTCGCCCCTTTAATTAGGCTGTGCGGAGGATGTGTGCTGGCAATAAAAAACTATTCCATTAGTGGCAGCGTTGGCAGAAAGCAAGTGTTAGTTATTGTATCGCTTATAGCATTGTGCGTTGGCTGCGATATAATAATTAACTCTTGCTGCGGGTGTGCGTGGGGATTGCTGCTGTGTGTTAGCTTTTGTGAGCGGCGCAGCTATCCCCTGCACTGCCGGACAAATGTGGCATAGTTTATTATTCGTGCGCTGGGGTGTGCGCTGGCCGTGCGTGAGCCGCCATAACGAAACGCATAGCAAGCTGGAAGCATCCTGCATCATTGCAATGTCGCTTATCTTATGTCCTTAGTAAAATAGACATTCAATGCTTAATTCTTGCAAATGCGAAGGCTTGTGTCATGCGTTTCGGGCGAGGGGCGGACAAATATCGAAATGAGGTGGCGTAGGTATTGCTCCGTGCGTGGGCATGTTTACATGAGCGTAGCGGAGCAATAACTACATTGTCCACCGAAAATGGTGCTATGCAGGCAGACAAAAATGGTGCATTCAAAAAACCTGCATTGACACCATACCGCTTTTCCTTGTTGAGAATTAGTGATGTGGCTTAATCAGGGAACTGAAGCTGGTAAAATCAAAGAGATGCGTTTCCTTTAGTTTTTCTGATTGTGTTTTGACATAGCCCAGGATTATTGATTAAGCTAAATCAGGGTACTGGAGCCGGGGTAATTACAGTACTGGCAATAATAGCCGTATGAGTGCCATAGCTTGTCATTGCTGCCATGTTAAACGCCTTGCCCATTACTTGTATTGCTGCTGATAAACAGGCTTTATTTTGGCTTAAATTGACTTGATTTTTAATCCACCATTATAAATCCGTGTTCATTTATTAATTCATTGATTACATCTACTAAATCTATTGCCTGCAATCCCCTGCTCCGGTAATCTTTACATAGCTGTACTTGATACTCGGGCAATAGTTCATTTTCTTTTAGAAATTCAGCTCTAAATAAATCCCTTATTATCACCTTGTAATCAAACTTAATCAGGTAGTCTGCTAAGTCCAAGCCATTAATTTTATCTTCTTCACTGGCGTTTTTCTCTAGTAAATCTGATACTACAAACCGGGTTATATTTGATAATTCCCTTGCCTTGACGTTCCATAAGTTAAATCCGTTCATATCCGGAAATAGGGTAACATTGCGCCCCTTCAACACTTTGCATCGCTCCCTTGTAAGCATAACAAGACTGCCAGTCGCTAGCCATATATACTCCGGAAAATATACACTGGCAATTATGGCGGACTTCTCTGATTCCACAATTGCAACTGGCTTATTGTTACCCTTTGATAGATGCTCCCCAAATAGACACTGAAACGGTTTCGGCTCTGGTAACTTTAGCATATTATGGACTGAGTCCACATGATTAAAAGGTTCTTTAATTCGTTTTCCAGTAGCAGGATTATAGAGCATTATTTTACCTGCGGTATTCCTTCCTAAAATATCAATCTTCCAAAAAACAGTCGCACCATTCCAATATTTTGTTGTGCCAATAAAATATTTACCGATTAGCTGCTCCGTAATTTCTTTTCCAAATAACTGTAAAAGGAACTTTACAAAATTATTCCGCTCATAATTTCCAAGACTTAGTTTTAAAATATCTTCTGTGATAAATGAAACTTTGTCCGGTATAGCTTTAATTATAGGTTTATTTCTTGCAAGATTAATTTTCCCCTGTTCGTTGTTTTTTCTATTATATCCATCCTTATAAGGATTTAGGTGATAAGTACAACTATTATCTCTGTCACATTTACCGTATTGCTCCGGCATATATTCACCTGTTATTGTATCTAAATATCTAGTAAATACTTTTGGGTGTCCGCAACCTGGACAAGTAAATTTTTTGCGAGGTTTTTTACTGTCAAAGATGTACCTGTAGGTTGGCATAAAAAGTTGTTTTTCATTCAACACTTTCAACACGTTTAGCACCGTGTTGAAAGTGCTGAAAGTGCTGCATTTAAAAAACATTTTCTTTTTTTACAAAAACTATTTGTCCTTTATTATTTCGATCAGTTTTATAGCCAATATTTCTAAGTCTATCCCCAAACGTTTTATTTGAGCATGGACGATAACCGTTCTCGTTGCAATAATCCTTGTAACATTTATACAAATCCTTTAGTTGCGTAAAATCATTTACGGACTTGATATAATTTTCATCTTCTAAAAACATTTGAACGCTATCGGAATGTCTTTTATAATCTTCTAATTGTTTATTTACTGCTTCGCTGTCTGTAAATTTCTTTTGAGCAAGTAGACGATTCAATCCATCAAGTACCCAATTAAAAACACCGGACAATTCATTTTGTATAATCTTTTTTGGCAACTCTTTATCCTGCTCCTCCTCCGGTATAGTTACATCGAAAGGCACTATTAAAAACCGTCTAAAAAAAGCATGTGTTTGCTCTGTATCTTTTGGCAACTCATTACAGTTAAAAATTAACTTTGCATAATCTATAAGAGTAAAAGGTTTACCATAAGGTAGTCTTGCATCTACGGGCTCTCCTGATACTAACTGTTTAAAAATAGACGCTTCAAGTTTGCCGTTTATCTCACTGGCATAGTTTACAAGTTTATTTGCTAACATCGCTCTGAAATATCCAGTGTCATTCGTTAAGTTTTGCAAGGAATAATTACTCACATTCTCGTCGCCTCCTAACATTGCGTTTATTATCTCAAAAAAAACTGATTTTCCATTAGCACCACTGCCATAAAGCAGCAATGTTTTTTCGAGTTTTAGAGTGCTTGATTTAATAAATAAATATCCAACATACTCCGCTAAAATCATTTGCCTCCTTTTATCTGGCTGGACCTTATCAAGGTAGGTTTCAAAGATTGGAGCTTTGGAGTCCGGGGCGTAATCAAAAGGTAATTGATAAGTAATAAAATCAGTTCTTGACGGCTGTCTTATTATTCGTTTTTCAGGACTAATTTCAAACGTTCCATTTTTAAGATTTACTAATACCGTATCTTTTTGGGGTTCTGGTCTAGGTAAGTTAGCTTCTGATAAAAATTGTTGAATTAATTCCTTTCTAAACGAATGGTACCTTGCATCATATTTTTCGACACCCATTTTTTCCGCTGCTGCTCCTAAAAAACTTTGTAATTCAGAATAGTCGATCAATTTCCAGTATGCTCCATTGTACAAGTAAACAAAAGCATTATTCTTGCATATCCCCCAATTCCTTTGATCAGCAAGAATTAAAATTTGTTCTATGCTAATGATCAAATAATGCTTACTCTTTAGTAATACATTATCATCTGTAACACCTGCTAATTCTTTAAAATTGATAGGAACAATTTGCTCCATTAAGTGAGCTAAAATATCTTTATGGTGTATTATTTCGCTCGTGCCTTTCTCGATACACTTATCAATCTCATTTTTGAGAACATCAAAATTAAATGTTGGGTTTATTTCATCGGGTGTTGGCTTATCCATACTGCCCTACCTCCCAATAAGGATTCTAATTTTTCGCAGATTCTTTTTTTGTTTCTCCAAACATCAATTGACAATCCCCACACGGCGAGTTCCTTTTTTCCCTCCATCACTTCAACAATTACTATACGTCCTGGAATTAACCATGACGGCTTTAAAATTATTCCAATAGCATTTGGAGGTCTATTGCCCAAGGGCTTTTTATGCCTTTTCATAATTTACCTCCAGTGTTTATTTTAGTTAATGCCTGCTGTATCTCTGTGGCTTTATATCTTAACCGATTACCAATCCGGTATCCTGTGATCTTTCCTGATTTGGTAAGTTCGTTTAATGTTGGAAGGGATATTTTTAATCGGTCTGCCACCTGCTGTCGGGTAAGTAGTTCATCGTCCGGAGTGGTTGTCGCTGTTTGATTAGCGGTATTATCTTCTATGATAACCCGTATGTCCGCAAGCTCTTTGAATAGCCTTGTTAATCCGGCTGGTACTTGCTCTAATGTGGTAATCTGTATTGGTTCCATTTGGAGTATAAAAGCGATTTTTTGCGCTTCATACCCAATATTAACGGGTCTTAGTTTAGTTTAACTTAGTAACCGGTTATATAACGGGGTTACCACTTTTGTCTCCATTTTTTTGAGCCTGCTCAAATTCGTTTCGAGCTAATTCCTCAGCTTTAGGATAATCAGTTAGCATGGAAATAACAATTTCAAGATCAGTCAAATTTTGGGGAGTCCCTATACATCTTTCATCCTTCTTTCTATAAATTTTATTATAATTCTGTTGAAGTGTATTCTTGCTTATTCCATGTTTATCTGCAATCTTTTTAATGGCAATCAATTTCCCGCCATCATTTTCGAAACGTTGCCTTACTCCTGTTTCAATCAAATAATGATAGTACAAAGCATATTGCATTACAGTCTTTTTCATTTCCTGACTGACACTATCGTTTTCTAGTAAATTTACTCCCTGCTCTTGTTGCTCCAACTCTTTAAGTTTATCCTTTAGAAAATTGTAAAACAAAAAGTATCTGGCATATATAGTTACAAGAGGTGAATTCTCGCATAAATCGGCAATTTTAAATCTATGCTCTGGAATTGAATAATAGTCATTTTTCAATCTTAAATAACAATATTCTTCTGTATCGATATTCCCCTCTAAACCTGCATTAAAAGCTCTTTGGAGGTTTTTAGTTTCTGCATTTTCAATAAATATCTCCAAGTCTTTAATTGAATCTTTAATCCCCTTTATAATCCAACAATTACCAAAGTGCTTAAGAAAATTGTACTTGTAATATTCCAACAAAATTGCTCCGTAATATTCTTTGAGTTGTCTTAAACCTTCATCATTAGGCAAATCATTTCTATTGCCGTACATTCTAAAATTATTTCTTATATCCGATT
>Ga0207081_1050_pt1 | contig 24368 bp, 22 predicted proteins | sample Alteio_BWMinHeat_59_FD_153524 | JGI IMG/M metagenome (GOLD analysis project Ga0207081, IMG submission 153524) | Enriched cells from forest soil in Barre Woods Harvard Forest LTER site, Petersham, Massachusetts, United States -... | ecosystem: Environmental > Terrestrial > Soil > Temperate forest >... | reverse complement strand
TAACTAAGATTTACTGTGCTGTCCCTGCTCTTAGTATCTACACAAAGCCTGATTGTAGTATAGGTTTGCCTTACTGAATCACTGGTAAAGTTGTATTGATCATGATTATAACCATAGTAGTAGTATTGGTTACGTTCCCCGCTTATAGCAGCATGCCAGTCGCTGAAATCGCTATGGAATGCCCCGTCTGCCTCTATCCCGCTCAGCGAGGACTGCTGATATTTAATATCCCCCAGCTGCGAGATATGGTGCAGGTGTATCTCCGTTTCATATTTCGGGCCATATATCCCTCCAATACCAATGTCACATCTGCGAATAATGCTATCGGGGAATTGATCCCGGGCCTAAATGTTCATACCAGCGGATTTAATGGACATGCATTGCTTGGGTTTGCGCTGGGTATGGGTGGCAGCGGGTATCTTTTACCTGACCTGCTTGCTGCGTTCACTATTCCAAATACTAAGTTTACCATTAGTGGGGGCTGGCAGGCTACTGTGCGCCAAAATACGTATGAGCAGCTTACTACTGAAAATCCCTACCTGTCCAATAATTATAACATCATGCAAACGCGCCGTGATGAGGTGTTTGGCAATATCCAAAGCAACATAGGCAACCACTTTTCATTTTCCGGCAGAGTGAGCTATTGGAAATATAACGAGTTGCCGACTTTTTTGAACGACACTACGTTAGCCCACAAACAATTTTATATAGTTTATGACAATGTAAATGCTATTTCCTTTCAATTGGCAGCAAGATATAAACTTGCGAATACGTGGTCGGCAGGCATATCGGGTGATTTTTATCATTTTTATAACGGCAGCCAGCCTTATGTATGGGGGGAGCCGGGTACAAAAATTAAGGGAGATTTTACAGTGCTGTTATTCTCCAAATTGACGGTTACAGCGTACCTTGCATTCGTGGATGGTATTTATGGCATAGATGGGGCGAAGCACGTGATGGAATTAAACCCGTTTGCCGACCTGGGTGGGAGTGCTGAGTACCAGGTTATTTCGCGATTGTCGTTTTTTGTGCAGTTGGATAATTTACTGAATGACAGATACCAGCGATGGCCGGGTTTTGAAGGATACGGAATAAATATTTATGGCGGACTGAGGTTTAAATTTTAAATGAAACAATTATTAAAGAGATCACTATTGCAATGGATATAGCTAAATATATAGGACTATTTTTATTAAAAAATCATTTTTGTTACGTTCACGGGCTCGGCAATATGGAGTTAAATAAACGCCCCGCCATGTATGACGGAACTTCATTGCAGGCCCCCTCATACGAGGTAGTGGTAACGCCCGGAGGATCTATTGATGATAATCTTGCTAATTTTATTGCCACAAATGAACAAATAAGTATTTCCAAAGCAGCTAACGAGCTTAGGGAATTCAGTATTCAAACAAGAAAGGATATTGCCGATGGCAAAGAGGTACAGATACCGGGTATTGGTAAATTTGTTGAAGAGGGTGGGCGAGTAATGTTTATCACGGATGCTAACTTTAAGTACACACCTGCCGGTATACCCATAATACGAAACAGCAAGCAGTTGGAGGAACAAAATGCCAAACCTGCTCACAAACCCTCATATCCTGCTCCGCACAAAGCGGATTCTATCAACTGGAGCATGGTTATCTTAGTAATTGTTCTGCTGATAATCCTGGGCGGCGGGGCTTACGGCATATACTATTATACCACGCATAATAATGAAGCTACCCAGCCTGTCACTGCGGTTAAGGACACAGTAGTGCCTATGCAGGTACCCGTTACAGACACCATGCAGTTGAAAAAAGACACGGTAGCAGTGTCTGCCCCGCTGCCCGTTGATACCTTGCAGGTCAATGCATACAAATGGGTAATAGGTACTTACCGCTCAAAGGACAAAGCGGACAAGCGCATGAAAAACCTGAATTTGGCTGGAGTAGAAGTTGCAGAAAAAGACTCGGCTGATTATCTTGTGCTGGTTACAGTTAATAGCAGAATAGCGGATACATTGCACGTTAAAGATTCCCTGAAGCGTTACTTTGGGTATAATAATGTGCTGCTTTACAAATAGTATTTGACCTGGATTGCCTGCGATTCACTATGTGTTGTTCTTAAATCCTGGAATTTCAAGTATACCATGCAGGGATTAGTATATAAATCAACAGGAAGCTGGTACTCAGTACAGGACGCAGATGGCAGTTTCTGGGACGCGAGAATAAAGGGTAAACTGAAAATAGATGAAGACATATCATCCACTAACCCGGTAGCGGTAGGAGATACCGTGATCTTTGATGCAGAAGATGATAATGTAAAAACCGGGATCATTACCAATGTAGCTGCCCGCCATAATTACATTGTGCGTGTATCCCCTCATAATAAAAATCAAAAGCACATTATTGCCGCCAATATTGACCTCGCACTGCTTGCCGTTTCAGTGACTGACCCGCGCACTTCAACCGGGTTTATTGACCGTTTTTTAATAACAGCCGAAGCCTACCATATCCCCGCGATCATTGTCGTAAATAAGACAGACCTTCTGAAAGTAAAACAAAAGGCAGTCCTGAGCCTCTGGCAAGAGATCTATGGCAGGGCCGGATATGAGGTGTATCCTGTTGTGGCAAAGGACCGCAGTACATTGTCCTCCCTCGAAATGCGGATAAAAAACAAGATCACTTTATTCAGCGGGCATTCCGGGGTAGGTAAAAGCACCTTGATCAACGTGCTGATACCGGGTATTAACATTAAAACAAAAGTGGTGTCTGGCTGGAGCGGTAAAGGGCAGCATACGACGACATTTGCGGAAATGTTTAACCTGCCGGGTGGCGGAAGAATTATTGATACGCCCGGCGTTAAAGAATTTGGGCTGATAGATTTTGAACGGGAGGAGCTATCACAGTATTTCCCTGAGATGCGTGCGGTGATGAAACATTGCAAATTCAATAACTGCCTGCATATAAATGAACCCGGATGTGCGGTAAAACAAGGTGTGGCGGATCGGAAAATTTCAGAAGAACGATATGTGAGCTATGTGGCTATATTGGAAAGTATTGAGAAAAAGTGGAATTAGGGATTGGGAATTGGGGATTAGGAATTGGGAATTTGGGATTAGGAATTTGGGATTTTAAATTTGAATAGCATGATGATATATAATGTCACGATAAAGGTAGAAGCCGATATTGCTGATGCGTGGGTAAACTGGATGAAAACTACCCACATGCAAGACCTGATGAATACCGGATTGTTTGTTGATTGCCGCCTGTGCAGGTTACTGGAACAGGATGAAGCAGAAGGGGTAACTTTTGCCGCGCAATACTTTTGCGAGGGGATAGAACAGTACAACAGCTACATAGATGACCATGCTGAAAAGATGCGCGAACAATCTTTTAAACTTTTTGGCGGCAAATTCGTGGCTTTTCGCACCCTGATGGAAATAATATGACAAAAGCAGTGGCAGGAAGGGTTTGCGCTGTTTTTCACTCAGCAAATTTCCTGCCAATATTTTAAAATGCAGTCCTGTAGCGCTTTTTGGGCATTTTGTTGTGAATAAATAAAACGCAGAATGTTAATAACATGTGGAAACCTGCTTCAGGCAAGGGTTTTAACTTGAAAAATTATTTTTCCGGGTATTTGGAAGTGTAATAAAGGTGAGTATATTTGTCCTATCCTCAAATAATATCATTTCACAAGAAAAAACAAAATTTTATGAACAAAGCAGAGTTAATTGACAAACTTGCAAAGGACGCAGGCATTACAAAGGTGCAGGCAAATGATGCGCTGGATTCATTTACAAATTCAGTAGTTGCAACGCTTAAAAAAGGCGACCGTGTAACTTTGGTTGGCTTTGGTACTTTCTCTGTATCTGAGCGTGCAGCCCGCAATGGACGTAACCCGCAAACAGGCGCGGTTATAAAGATCAAAGCCCGCAAAGTGCCTAAATTTAAAGCAGGTAAGGAATTCTCTACTAAGATTTCAGGTAAAAAGTAGTCTTTTCCAAAAGAAACGAAGAGCAGGGGGCGGAAAGTTCCCTGCTTTTTTTTATGTTTGCATCCTAAACAAATAGTTATTATGGGCAGAGGAGATAAACGTACTAAACGCGGGAAGATAACAATAGGAAGTTTTGGCAAATCGCGGCTTGCCCGCGTGGCTAAAAAAGCCGCAGCAAAAGCTGAAAAGAAGGCTTAATAAATATCCTGAGAAATTAAAGGCCGTTCCCTATCATGGACGGTCTTTTTTTCTGTGTTTTATCATTGACTAAAGAAATGAGTATATGGCAGCATTTCACACTGAAGATATTTCAGGCAAAAGTTTCCTTGTGACAGGAGGGGCCGGGTTTATCGGATCGCATATTGTGGAATACCTGCTTACAAATGGAGCCGGTAAGGTACGAGTATTGGATAACCTTTCTACCGGTTCGGCCAGGAACGTTGCTATGTTCCACGATCACAGCCGTTATGAATTTTTTGATGGCGACATTCGAAATGAAGACACTTGCAAAACCGCATGTGAGGGCATAGACCATGTTACCCACCAGGCTGCACTTGGTTCTGTGCCCCGCTCGGTAAAAGACCCGGTTGCCAGCAACGAGGTGAATGTGAGTGGTTTTGTGAATATGATCACGGCTGCAAAAGATGCGGGTGTAAAGACATTTGTTTATGCGTCTTCATCGTCAGTATATGGCGATGAGCCTAATCTTCCTAAAAAAGAGGAAAGAACAGGCAACCTTTTATCTCCTTACGCAGTTACTAAAAAGGCTAATGAGTTGTATGCATCCGTATTTGCCAATTTATATGGGATGAAAGTAGCCGGGCTGCGGTATTTTAATGTGTTCGGGCCAAGGCAGGACCCGGAAGGCCCTTATGCCGCAGTTATCCCGCTATTTATAAACGGTATTTTAAAACGGGCGCCCGTTTACATAAATGGAGATGGGGAGCAGACCCGTGATTTTACCTATGTGGAAAATGCGGTACAGGCAAATATTAAAGGAATGCTTGCCAATAATAATGATGCTTTTGGCCAGGTATATAATGTGGCTGTCGGGGCTAATTTTTCTGTTAACTTTTTATTCAAAGCGATCAGTGAGCTATTAGCTACTGATCATATGCCTACCTATAGAGAAGCCCGCTCAGGCGATATCCGCGACTCACTGGCCGATATATCAAAGGCCCGTCAATTACTGGACTACCAGCCCATGCAACAATTTTCAGATGGGCTGAAACTGACAGTTCAGTATTTTAAGGGTGAATGAATAATACCAATTGCACACCAAATTACGGCACGAAAAATCTCACGCAAAGATCGCAAAGGCGCGGTTTCCATATGACGTTTTAAAGAACGCAAAGGAGTATCGCAATGCAGATTTTGAAGTTCAATTGGTATAACCCTCAAACCCGGTTTTTTTGCTTGAAACTGCTCCCGAAACACCTTATTTTGGGAGCGTGCTCTTAAAAAAGAGAGACAGGCCGGGAGCGGCTTTGAGGTCTTTTTTGGGGGAGGACCCCACCTATTTTTTTCCATAGTTTTTAATGACAGTTCTCATAAGTATTTTAAATATTTACAGGATAATTTTTTGCTTAAAAGTGCTCTATTTGGGGCACACTATTATAAAATAAGATGCGTGCCGGGCAAGGTTTTGATGCCTTTTTTGGGGGAGGACCTCCCCATGTTTTTTCGTTGTTTGTTAATGATTTTTCGGTTTTTGTCAAATTATATAGAATTTATTTGCTGTTATTTTGTCATCCTCACTAAGGCGCCACGACGCTAAGTTTAATAATTTGAAAAGTAATATTGGTGAAATGGAATATGAGATATTTGACACGGGGCAAACTGTGATAAAAAAACAATGTTGCAATCATGTGCAATATTACGGGGAAAAATTCCGAGTGGAAAAAATAGAACCCTTTTTTGTAAACTTTGAATAATTGCTTTATATGTCAAACGCTCCATCTGTTATATGCACAACCTTTCCAGAATCAACAACATCAAATGAAAAAGCTGCTAATACTTCATTACAATTTCCTGAACTAACGTTATTTTGGCTATTCTCTTCTCATAAAAAATTAGATTTGTAATGGTGCCTTTTCGTATTATCTTTAAGTAGCCCAAGCAGAAGTAAGCCATTTTTGTAACAGTAGTTTCTAAAAGTAATACTTATGCATTCAGATCATGCCTTGTTGAATGTACTTATTGTAGACGATGAAATGGAAGCCTGTACTAATCTTAAACATATGCTCAGGGAGTATGTGGATAAAGAAATAAATATAGTGGGCATCGCTAATAATACCAGGGAAGCTGAGGCGCAAATCATTAGTTTTTCACCTGAGGCTGTTTTTTTAGATATAGAAATGCCTAATGAAAATGCTTTTCATTTTTTATCGCGCGTATCTCCTTTTAATTTCGAAGTAATATTTGTTACCGCGTACGACGAATACGCGATTAGGGCATTCAAACTAAATGCTGTTGACTACATTTTAAAGCCTATAAGTATTACAGAACTTACCGAGGCAGTTCAAAAACTAAAAGAAAAAATCAGGTACAAACATATACTCTCTGAAAACGCGGTGTCCTATACTGAGATTTCAAACCAGGTAAATAACAAAGCAAAAAGCCAGAGAATAACACTGAAAGATAACAATAGCATTGAAGTTGTTGAGTTCAGAGACATTTTTTTTGTAGAAGCCCAGGGAAGTTATGTGAGAATTTTGTTTTTAAAAGGGAACGAAACCAGGGAGATCATACTTAGCGGTTCACTGACCGATTATGAGGAATTAATGCCTTCTGACCTCTTTTACAGAATTCATAAATCGTACCTGATTAATTGTATTCACGTAAAAAAAATTTTAAAAGACGAATACAGCCAGGTAGTTATACGGGACGTGTTTACATTGCCTATAAGCAGGCGGCGTTTTGCACCGCTGCTTCAGTATTTAAAAAATAATGACTATTACCATGAGTAGATCATTATTTTTATGTTTTACCATTTATACGTTGTTTTTTAGCGGGCTGCACGTTTTTGGCCAGGAGTTTCCTATGCTTCATTATACTATTGAGGAAGGCTTGCCGAGTAACAACATTTACGACATATACAGGGACGATAAGGGATTTTTATGGTTTACGTCTGATAAAGGTATAGCGAGGTATAATGGTATAAAGTTTGAAAAATTCACCACGTTTAACGGGTTGCCGGATAATGAAATTTTCTTTTCACAGGAGGATAATTATGGCCGCTTATGGTTCGGTACCTATAATGGAGAGTTATGTTATTACAAGGATGATACCTTTCACAGCGCTGCAAACACCTCATTTCTCAAACTTCCGTTTAAGAATTCTTTCGTAACATCAGTCCATTTGGAAAGAGATAAATCCGTTACCATTTGTTTCAGAGAAAACAGCATTTTTTTAAACGTAAATAAAAACGAAATAAGCTTGCTGAACCTGGACAATAAATATTTTATTAACCGGCCATTTTTTTATTTAGATATATCCAAGTTGGTAAAAGGCGGCTATAAAGTTTTTTGCAGCGATAGCACCATATACATCAACGATAATTGCGAGGTCACAAGCATGGAGAAAAACTACTATAAAAATTTACGTATTTCCCCTATTCAGAATAAACGGATTTTCTATAATGATGATTTTATTTTCTCCGCCGATATGAATATTATAGGCCAGTTTAAAAACCACCCTATAGGAAACCGCCTGTTGCACCGCGTTTACTTTGATGACAGGAATTTATTTTGCGCTTATAATAGCGGGCTGGATATTAATGACAGCCTTCAGATACTTGGTAATAATAATATTTCTTCAGTTAACCAGGATAATGTTGGCAATTACTGGGTTTGTACTTTGAATGATGGTATTTATAGCCTGAACAAATATTTCTTCTTCACAAGGCTGTTAAAAGATGTTTACAAATCATCCATTGTATATAGTTGCGTGAGGAATAACCATCTTTTTTTTACTACAGAGGACAATAACCTGTATTGCCTGGAAAATGGAATGGCGAAATGTTTATTTGACTACAGCAAGTACAACAATGAAGATACCAAGCGTGCCCAGGAGCCCGGATATTTTATAGACAGTAACTACAAATACTACATTTTTTATAATAACGACAATATAGTTATTGATAATGTACTATCAGAAAAGCAAAAAATAAAAAGGTATTCAAATAATTCACTGGCCAGCGGAATAAAGCGGGTATTGTCAGCGGGTAACAATGTTTATATACAGACCAGGGGAAGGATAATGACTATTGATTATGGCAAAATAGGTGAAGGCGACGAGATCGGCAGTAAATTTTCAAATGTTGTAAATGAAATGACACATGCCGAAAGGATTTTCTGCATGGCAAAAGCCCGTGATAATTCCATATGGTACTCCACAATTAATAATTTTTATAAAATAACAGATGGGCGCGGGGCTTTACAATCCCAATTTAAAAAGATACCCTTAAAGTACTTTAATTTTTATGATGAGTATCTGATCGGTTATACACATTCCAATCAACTGCTGATCTACGGGAACATTGAGAAGAATTTATGGGTTGACTCTATTCAGCCCCAGAACTGTATATGGGATAAGTTCTATAAACTGGATACGAGCCATATACTCATAAGCACTAATAATCTTTACCGGGTGCTAACCATAAATTCGAAAAATTCCGAGAAAAAGATGTCGGTGGCGGTTGTAGAGAATCCTTATATCCCGCTGCAGGCTGAGTCTATCTGTGTAGATTCAGGCAATTGCTATTTTTTCAAAAATGGTTCTATAACCTCCATCGCTATAAAGACACTATTAATAAAACCTGACCCGCCGAAATTATTTTTCGGTTTTTTGAAAACGAATAAAAAAAACTATCCCATACATGACGACCTGGAAATCCCTTTCAGAGAATCCAAGAATATTAGTATATCATTTTCCACCCTTTCATTTAGCGGCAAGGACGTTTCTTATCAATACTCAGTTTCGAGGAACAACCAGGATAACTGGCGGGAAGTGAAAGGAGAGGAAATAAATTTTGTTAACCCGGCATACGGAAATTATATAATAAAAGTCAGGGCTAAAACAATATCGAGCGATTACAGCCAGCCCATCATATACACCCTGCACATTTTGCGGCCTTTCTGGGCTTCACTTTGGTTTATTGCTTTGTGTGTTTGCTTATTAGTAGCAATTATAGGAATGGCAATCCGCTACCGGATAATTTATGTACTTCGTAAAAGGGAAAGGCTTCATGAGTCGGAGATAAGGTTTATGAAGTCTGAATATACCGCTCTAAATGCTTTAATGAACCCTCATTTTATTTTCAATACTTTAAATAATGTGCAAGGGCTGGTGAACAGAAATGATAAACTTGCTGCAAATGAATACTTAAGGGTTTTTGCAGACCTGATCCGTCAGAACATGCATAACATATCAAAAGAGCTTATTCCCCTGCAAAAAGAAATTGACCTTGTGAACAATTATCTTTTGCTGGAAAAACTGCGATTTAAAGACCTTTTGAATTATACAATAAATGTAAGCCCGGAAATTGACCTATCGGAAATAATGATACCCCCCCTGTTGGTCCAACCTTTGGTAGAGAACTCTATAAAACACGGGATACTGCCATTAGAATCAGTTGAAGGGTTCATCAATATCAATGTCTACGAAAACAACGGCATATTGCATATAGAAGTAAAGGACAATGGCATAGGAATGAGCGCGTCGCAGAGTAACAAGGATTCCCTGCATGAGTCTTTCGGGCTCGAAAATATCAAGAAGAGAATTAAGCAACTAAGTATAATCCAAAACAAAGAAATTACATTCCATGTTCATGAAATAAAGGATGATGAAGGGAAACCGCAATGGACAATAGTATCAATCAACATACCCATAGGGTGATTAATACCAACCGGACTTGAAAATACGGCACGAAAGAATCTCACCCGCCGCGGCGGGCAATCCGCCGTCGCTTGAAGAAAGCTATGGCGGACGAAGAAGGCGCAGTTCTCATATAGCGTTTTAAAGGCCGCAAAGGTGGAACCCGATGCTGATCTATGAAGCCTTATTGGTATAAGGCGCCAGAAACAACCCTATAGAAAAGTAAGTATCTGAGCGCTATTAATACTTGTTACTATTATAACCGCCGGTACTTGGGCGCGGCCCCCTGGGCTTCATGAATGGCTTTTTACCGGCATTACCGCCGCTGCTTTTTGTATTGTTTTGTTTTGCTTCCTTAACGGATATAATATTTCCTTCAAAAAATGTGGCGTCAAGGTTGTCAATAGCATCGAAAGCCTGGAACCTGTCTGCCATTTCTACAAATCCAAACCCGCGGGACATTCCGGTGGCATTATCTATGATGATTTTAGCGGAGACTATTTCGCCAAATTCTGAAAATAACTTGCGTAAGTTTGAAGCAACTGTTTCAGGACTAAGATTACCTACAAAGAGATTCATAAAACTTTTAATAAAAAATTTATAAGGGTGCTTCTTCTGCTGACAGGGTAAAAAAGAAAAGCGATACAAGATACATATTTCTTTGGTTAGTCCAATTATCTTTATTTTTTCGCTCAGGCGGAACTATAAAAACCCTGGATAATGGCCCGGAAATGGTACATAAATGACTGGATGTCCGTATTAACAAACGATTTGCTTACGTTGGGGTACACGTTTGTTTTAACTTTCCCCTAATTTTTTATAAAAACTATTTTAGTAAAAAAATGATTGTATTTTTGGCAGTCCAAATATCGTTCCAAATACCTCTTTTGGTAAGTAATTCTTGCATGGTGTTCATCTTAATGTGGAAATAGTTTAATAAAAAAATTGTCTATGAAAAAAGTTTATTTATCCATAATTTTTTGTTTGTGTGCTTTTGTTGGGTTTTCTGCAACCTGGTATTCAAATCCTTCAGGAGGTAATGCTGCTAACCCAAACAATTGGTGGTCATTGCCTGGGGGAACAGGCACGCACCCTTCCGGTTTCACCGCTGCAAGCGATACATTTATTATTCAGAATGATATGACCTGTAATTCCGACCTTAACATCGGCGGATATTTAACAATAAACAACGCGGATTTTAAAGGCCCGGCAGGAGGGACTTTGACCATAGGCCGGGATTTGAGGATGACCGGCGGTGCCATAATGGATGAAACGCCACCCGACGGCAGTGTTGATATGACAATAAATCTTTCGGGGAACCTTTATGTTTTGGATACGTCGAGCTTCAATAATATTCCGGCAAATACGGTTATCGTTTTTAATAATGATACTTCTTCAACGTTATTAAGCCCTCAAACTATTACGTGGACCAGTACTGTCCCTGGTAGTTATACAACTTTCGTAATAAACGCAAATTGTTTTGTTCAACTTCTAAGCAATGTAAATCTACCTTTTCCCACAGAGTATTCGGATATTGTAAATGGTTCTTTGGTTTGTGGAAATTATGTTTTGGATTGCTATACTCACCCTTTCGATTTGAATGACGGAGCATCATTCTATACTGCAAATCCTTATGGTATAGACTCAAGTGTACGCTGCCTTTCAGGATTTTCTTATAGCGCTTCTGCAAACTATATATTTAATGGCACCATTCACCAGGCTACAGGGCTGTTAATGCCAAACGAATTTGCTTCGGGAGGATCTGTTACTGTGAATAATGCGGCGGGCGTTACATTATCACAGAGCACTACCTTCGACGATGGTTCCGGTTTAACTCTTGCAAATGGCAGTTTAACGATCAGGTCTGCTGAATTGAACTTTGGCGTTGCTGCATCCCTGACCGGAGCTTCATCCACGAGGATGATCATAACGAATGGCACGGGTATGCTTCAGAAACAATTCAGCGACGATGGTTCGTTTTTATACCCGATAGGCGACAGCGCTTTGAACTATTCTCCTGTTTCAATAAGTGTTACCGGCAGCGAGTACGCTCCTGCCGCGTATATTGGTGCAAATGTTACCCATTTAAAACAACCCAACAACCACAATATTAACAACTTCCTTAAGCGCTACTGGAGTGTTACGGCAGTGGGCGTGACCGGCCTTTCGTATACAATAGACAGCGCGAGATATGTGGCCGGTGATGTTGTGGGAACAGAAGCGAATATATCTATGGGACAATTTATAAGTATATTATTGCCCTGGGTGAAATTTGGCCCCACAAATGCGTTGACCCATACACTTTCCTCAACTGCTGTGAATAACAGCAGCAGCGATTTCACGGGGATTTCTACTGCTGCGCCAACCATCAGCATCCCTCACAATATTCCATTATGTAACGGGGATACTGCCACCATTTCAGTAACGGTTGCGGCGGACACCCCATTTACTTATTCCTGGTCGCCAGCTACATCGCTTTCATCAACTACCGGCAGTTCTGTAATGACGAGCACCACATCTAATATCACCTATACCGTAACAGTGACTGATGCAAACGGTTTTACAGCTACTGATACTACTGCGATCACCGTAAATCCGAAACCAAATGTTTATACCGTAACCGGCGGCGGCCCTTATTGTTCGGGAACCGGCGGCGTTCATATAGGCATGAACACATCTGATACCGGTATTCATTACCAGTTATTCAGACATGATACGGCAACCGGCAGCTTTGTAGCCGGTACAGGGTTTGCTCTTGATTTTGGTTTAGAGACAGCGGTTGACACTTATACCGTAGTTGCCACCAATGCGCCAGGGTGTTTTAGCAATATGGCAGGTAATGCCATAGTTACCGTGACCCCCTCACCTGTTATTGATACAGTGACCGGGGGAGGCAGCTATTGCAGCGGCGCAAGCGGCGTGCATGTAAGGTTGAGCGGCTCTACTGCCGGGATAAGTTACCAGTTGAATAATGGGCTGTCACCGGCAGACACAGCGGTTACCGGTACGGGCTCTTCCATAGATTTTGGCTTATACACCAATGCCGGTACTTATACTGTGGTGGCCACTAATACTGTAAATGCCTGCACAAGCAATATGAAAGACAGTGCTAAAGTAATTGTAAATCCATTACCGGCTTTTCATTCAATTACTGTTGCGGGCAGCGGGCACTATTGTCCATATGCTATTGACAGCATTGGCCTGAACGGATCTGATACGGGTGTACGCTACCAACTGTATCTTAATGATACAGGGGCAAGAGGCAGCGCTGTGGCAGGCACAGGGTCCCCGCTTCATTTTGGCAATGATACAGTGACAGGTGTGTATACGATCGTGGCTACCAATGCTACCACAGGCTGCACAAGGAATATGCTGGAAGGCGCCTCTATTGTGATCCTGCCGGTTGTAATACCTTCTGTAAGTATTGAGTCGAGCCTTGCAGATACCATTTGCATCAACTCAACCGTTACCTTGACCGCAGACGCCGTTAATGCCGGCGGCGAGCCGGGCTATCAGTGGAGTGTGAACGGTTCTACAGTAGGGTCGGGCTTAAGCTATAGCTATATTCCCTTAAATGGCGATGTGGTAAGGATCAGGCTTATCAGCGGCGCCGCCTGCCCAGTTCCTGATACTGTTACAGATTCGATGACTATGTTGGTCATCCCTCTTGAAACGCCAACTATTACGTTATCTGCAGCTCCCGGTGATACGGTGTGCAAAGGCACTTCTGTCTTTATTTCGGCGGCTACCACCTTCGGCGGACATGAGCCGACCTATACGTGGGTAAAAAATGCAGTAGTGACAAGTTATGATTCATTTTATGCTTATGTGCCAACCAATGAAGATAATATCTATTGCGTGATGGAGAGCGATTATTTTTGCCTTGCCACAACTACCGCTTACAGTAATGTTATTAACATGACAGTAGAAGCGCCTGTGGTGCCGTCTGTTTCCATTATTGCCTTCCCAAGTACGATCATTCATACCGGGAAGCCAGATTCATTGGTAGCGGTAGTTGCGAACGGAGGAGTTAACCCTTCTTATCAATGGTATGTCAATAATACGCGTATAGACACTGCTACAACAGCTTCTTTCTCGCAGAGCCACTTTACCGACAGGGATTCGGTGAGCGTGCAGGTGACCCGGAGGGATGCCTGTCATTTGTCCAATTTCACCTCTGTTGTCCTTGCCGTAAATAACCTTGATGTAAAGCAAGCAGCCTCTGCAGGCAGTGGCATAAAACTGGTACCTAATCCTAACAGGGGGACGTTTATTATTGCCGGATCGTTGGGGACTTTCAGCGGCAGTGATGAACAAGTTTCTATAGAGATCACCGATATGCTGGGACAGGTTGTTTATAGAGCCAAAGTGGTGACGCAGAATGGTGAGATAAACGACAGGGTACAAATGGATAGCGCACTGCCAAATGGTATATATCTTTTGAACCTCAAGTCAGGCGGTGGAGTTAATACGATACGGTTTGTGATCGGGCAATAATGATGATTTTGGTAATTTATTAATGGGTTGGCTTTTGCCAACCTTTTTTTTGCTTTTAAGACACTCCCGTTTTTTTGCCGGTCAAAGTTTGCAGCCTTTACTACGATTTGATTTTCAATAGACTTCTTGTATAATTAGTTTCCATCATGATTATCGGACAGCTCTGGGGCAAATATCTATTTTGAGAATTATATTACTACAAACAGATAGCCCCTCCTATGGGGCATTAACATATTTATTGTGTATAAAATTTTAATTATGCAAGAAGTCTAATAGGATTACATATGTAAAACTGGAGAGGACTCTAATGTTTTACTTGTCATATTGCTCCCTGGAACTGTAATTGAGTTTTGGAGTTTGTGGCTTTTGTTAACCGGGCATTGTCAAGTGGTAACATATGTAAAAGTGGGGAGGTGCCGCTATTTTTTTCTTGTGATCTTGCTCCCCAGATATGTAATTGGGTTTTGGAGTTTGTGGCCTTGACTAACCGTGCATTATCAGGTGGTAACATATGTAAAAGTGGGGAGGAGCCGCTATGTTTTTCTTGTGATTTTGCTCCCCGGAACTGTAATTGGGTTTCGGAGTTTGTGGCCTGGGTTATCCGGGCATTATCAAGTGGTAACCTATGTAAAAGTGGGGAGGATCCGCTATTTTTTTCTTGTGATCTTGCTCCCCGGATATGTAATTGGGTTTTGGAGTTTGTGGCCTTGATTAACCGTGTATTGTCTGGTGGTAACATATGTAAAAGTGGGGAGGATCCCCAATGTTTTTCTTGTGATTTTGCTTCCCGGAACTGTAATTGGGTTTCGGAGTTTGTAGCCTGGGTTATCCGGGCATTATCAAGTGGTAACCTATGTAAAAGTGGGGAGGAGCCGCTATTTTTTTCTTGTGATCTTGCTCCCCGGATATGTAATTGGGTTTTGGAGTTTGTGGCCTTGATTAACCGTGTATTGTCTGGTGGTAACATATGTAAAAGTGGGGAGGAGGAGGCTAAATGAGAGCGGAGGAAACCGAGCGAAGAGCAACGTAGTTTTCGTTCTTTTGTTAAGGTAAAATCAGGTGGTAACATATGTAAAAGTGGGGAGGAGCCCCTATGTTTTTCTTGAGATCTTGCTCCCCGGATATGTAATTGGGTTTTGGAGTTTGTGGCCTTGATTAACCGTGCATTGTCTGGTGGTAACATATGTAAAATTGGGGAGGAGCCCCAATGTTTTTCTTGTGATTTTGCTTCCCGGAACTGTAATTGGGTTTCGGAGTTTGTGGCCTGGGTTATCCGGGCATTATCAAGTTGTAACATATGTAAAAGTAGGGGGACTAAGTGAGAGCGAAAGAAACAGAGCGAAGAGCGATGAAGCGGGTTTAGCCGGGCATTATCAAGTTGTAACATATGTAAAAGTGGGGAGGACTAAGTGAGAGCGAAAGAAACAGAGCGAAGAGCGATGAAGCGGGTTTAGCCGGGCATTATCAGGTGGTAACATATGTAAAAGTGGGGAGGAGCCCCTGTGTTTTTCTTGAGATTTTTTTAAGTCATAAGTCATAAATCGTAAGGGATAAAAAGTTTCACCCCGCCAAAGGGTGCGAAGGTGCAGTTTTTTTGTATGACATTTTAGAGGCCGCAAAGGCGAAACGTGATGCTGATTTATTCAGTTAAATCGGTATAAGCGTGGACAATAAAGGACAAAGGTAGGAGGATTCATTCCGAGTGAAAAAATTTATATGAAAAAGAAAACCAAAATAATGTGAAAATGTGCAAATATGAAAATGTGCAAATGGAGTGGAGTGCCTGAATCACGGATCAATGGGATTTCGGGATTTCAGGACAAGACAACTTGTCAAAAAAAAGGGTGTTGTGCAATTAATTAATTTTTATTTTAATTTTTTCTATCAGATTTATTCTACTTTGTAGCAAATATTAATTTATGAAGCAGATAACATTATTGCCAATTTTAGCCATTTTTATGTTTTCCTGTAACTCGTCATCAAATAATTCTAATAATGCCGGGAACGAGTATGTTAATAAATATCATATAATTTGGGGGGCTGATAGTTTGCTGCTTTCTTACAATTATTTATTTCTGGGAGCTTCTTGCTATGACAGTACAGATAAGTCAGAGATTGCCGTTATGACTATGCCGGTAAATACTTATTCAACTGCAAAACCGCATAATGACAGCCCTATTACTTTCGAATCTTTTTTTAAGGGCGACACCTTACGCAGCCAATGGGAATATAAAAAAGTAAGATTGGCTGAGCTGGGTAATTGTTTACCTCCTATTGTATATTTTCCGTTAGATACTGTGGCGAACCCGGCTTGTGATAATGATAACTACCTGCTATGGTTTGTGAATAAGACAGACTATCAAAAATATGCAGACACTTGTAAACCGGATTCGCTGAGGAATTGTTATGCAGTGATCAGACATGTTCCTGTGATTGCTGCACATAACATTAAGAAAATCACAGTCGTGGATATGGAAGCTGATACCGGCTACTGGGCCAAAAAATTACCGGACCCGACCGGATATGGATATAAAAACCTCTACTCTTCAACCGGTGTAATAGTTACGTTGCAAACTAAAACAGATTCCCTGCACCCGATCGAGTGCTATATTATTAGTAACTATGACGAACGCACTGTGCGCTGGAAGGGTAAGGATGCTGTAAAGTAGTTATTAATTATATTAACCCATGGCGGGATGACATGGAGCGTGGAGATGCCTTCCCGAAATAATCGGGACAGGATCTTCGTCAGCAGGACAAGCACGAGTAGAACCACCCCGGCTCCCGCTAAATGAGCGGGACGGGTGTATTCGGCAGTCGCCTCATCCAGCATACCCCTGCTTGAAAAAAGGAGGGGAGTGTGTTGCGTACTTCAGGTATTTTAGCAACGCCGACAAAAAATGAGTATGTAGGTTTAATTCGATCCATACATATTTTTTATAAGATGCAAGGCAGTTAAAATCGCGTTAAACTGTATGTGCATATTTTGTTACGAATGGGTACAGGCTATTTTTGTACCTTCGCACACTTTCGCAAAGTATCTCGATGGATATATTGGAATCAATTGACCGCAGCAAGCTGCCGAAGCATGTAGCCATTATTATGGATGGCAACGGGCGTTGGGCAAAGGAGCGGGGCGAAGACCGGGTGTACGGGCACCATGAAGGTGTGCTCAGTGTGCGGGAAATAGTGAATACGAGCGCCGAACTGGGCATACAATATCTTACTCTGTATGCTTTTTCGACCGAGAACTGGAACCGTCCCAAGGCTGAAGTGGACGCCCTGATGGAATTGCTTGTGAACACCATAAGAAAGGAAATAGAGGAGCTTAAAAAGAATAATGTACGACTGCATATAATAGGTGATTTTGCGAGCTTGCCGGAGATATGCCAAAGGGAACTGAATGAGGCGAAGGAGATGACGGCTCAAAACACAGGGCTGAACTTAGTGCTTGCACTTAGTTACAGTTCAAGGCAGGAGATTGCAGAGGCGGCGAGGAAAATAGCGGAAAGTGTGGCAAAGGGCGAATTGAAGACAGAAGATATTAATGACACGGTTTTTCAAAAATACCTGAATACCGCTTCATTCCCTGACCCTGAGCTGATGATAAGAACAAGCGGGGAGTACCGGATAAGCAATTTTTTGCTATACCAACTGGCTTATGCTGAGTTCTATTTTACTAATGTGCACTGGCCTGATTTCAGGAAGAATAATTTATATGAAGCGCTGCTGAATTACCAACAGCGCGAACGCCGTTTTGGCAAGACAAGTGAACAAATTCAAACGAACTCCCCCCAGCATGTATAAATACGTTACCAGATATTGTTTGTTGTTTTTTTGTGTTTTCTGCATTACAAAGTTGGAGGCCCAGATAGGCGGTTCGAGGCCGGGCCTGAGTAAGATGATGCAGCAGGCACAGACGGGGACGAGTGAAAATGGAAAACCTAAGGAATATGAACTGGCCGGTATAACCGTGAGCGGGGCTAAATACCTGGACCAGGACCTGCTGATAGCGGTAACTAACCTTACGGTAGGACAGAAATTATATTTACCGAATGATGAGCATATTGCCAAAGCAATAAAAGCACTGTGGAAGCAGGAACTTTTCTCAAATGTGGACATTACCATCACCAAATTCATTGACGATAAAGTTTTTATAAACATAGGCGTAGAGGAGCGGCCACGCCTTAGCCGTTTTAATTTCAGGAATATAAAAACATCGGAAGCCAAGGAGTTGAAGGGGAAGCTGTCACTCGTATCAAATAAAGTAGTAACGGACGCCACTAAAAAGGAAGCAGTGGTGCGCATTAAAAAGTTCTACACGGATAAGGGGTACGGAAGAGTGAAGGTGTCGGTGCTGGAAAGGAATGATACCGGGGCGGTAAATAAAGTAATCCTCACATTTATTATTGATAAGGGGAACAAAACGCACATTAACCAAATAACGATAGCAGGGAATGTAAATGCCACTGAAGCCCGCCTGAAACATTCCCTGAAGGGAACAAAGGAAAATATGCGGTTTACGCTGCATCCTGATGCCACAGCGAGTGTATACGGAGCTTCTAAAAGGTCTTTTGGAAAATATTTAAGCCAGTTTGGATTTCTCTCTCCTTCCAAAACGCTGAGCGCCCTTGATAATTATTTCAGGTTCACATTTTCATCCTCGAAATTCAACCAGTCGAAATTTGATGATGACAAGCAGTCTCTGGTTGCCTATTATAACACTTTGGGTTTCCGCGACGCATCTGTTATTGCAGATACCGTTTACCCGGTAAAGAACGGCAATATAAATGTGGAAATAAAAGTAAAGGAAGGGCATAAATACTATTTCGGCGACATTACCTGGAAAGGCAACACCAAGTACAGCAGTGAATTTCTTTCGAGGACGCTGGCCATCAAGAAGGGCGACGTATATAACCAGGAGCTTTTGGAAAAACGCATGGGACGCCAGTTGAGCCCCGATGGCGGGGGTGAAGATGTGAGCAGCCTGTATATGGATGACGGTTACCTGTTTTTTAACATTGACCCGGTTGAAATAGCAATTGTGGGGGATACCATCAACTACGAGATGCGCATTACAGAAGGGGCGCAGGCAACGATAAGGGATATTAATATTGCAGGCAATGACCGGACCAATGAGCATGTAATACGCCGGGAACTCCGTACTCTGCCGGGAAACAAATTTAGCCGGTCAGACCTGATCCGCTCCCAGCGTGAGATAGCAAATCTTGGTTTCTTCGACCAGGAGAAAATTGGCATATTGCCTAAGCCGCATCCCGAAGATGGCACGGTGGACATAGATTATACAGTTGTGGAAAAATCGAGCGACCAGTTACAGCTTTCTGCCGGCTTTGGCGGCGGGGTAAATTTTTATGGAAATATAGGGATCACTTTTAACAACTTCTCTATCCGGAATATTTTCAGGCCTAAGTTCTGGGATCCGCTACCTGTAGGGGACGGACAGAAATTTTCGGTAAGCTATGCGTCGAACGGAGCTTATTATAACTCACTAAGCACCGCCTTTACAGAGCCCTGGCTGGGCGGGCGAAAGCCAAATTCGCTGACCGCAAATATTGTGTACAGTAAATACTCTGCCGCTGCAATAGGCACCGACCCGAACTTCTCATTCCTGCGCATGGCAGGTGCAGGCCTTTCTATGGGGAAGCGCTTAAACTGGCCAGATAATTACTTTGTATTCAACTACGGAATTTTCTACAACAATTACCGTTTGAAAAACTACGCGCTGGTACCCAACTTTACAGATGGTTACAGCAATGACTTCCACTTTAAGTTTGTTTTATCGAGGAACTCAATTGATCAGCCATTGTACCCAAGAAGCGGGTCGAACGTAGCGTTCACCTTCCAGGTAACGCCGCCTTACAGCGCCTTCTCCGGAACTGACTATACGAACGAAACCCCGCAGCAGAAGTATAAGCTTATAGAATACCATAAGTATAAGTTTACTGCAGATTTTTACCAGAAAATATATGGCAACCTTGTTCTCAGGCTGGTTTCCAAATACGGCTTCCTGGGTTACTATAATACCGGTATCGGGTTTTCTCCGTTTGAGCGTTTCCAGGTTGGGGGAGACGGTTTGTCCGGTTATTCATACTTCATAGGCAAGGACATTATCAGCCAGCGCGGTTACGAGATATATGCCACAGACGCTACCATTTTCAACAAATACCAGGCGGAACTCCGCTACCCATTTTCGCTAAGCCCTACAGCTACTATTTATGGCCTGATGTTTGTGGATGCTGCCAATGCATGGGAAAATTTTTCCCAGTATAATCCATTCCAGCTTAACAGGGATGTGGGCGTTGGGATCAGGATATTTCTTCCTATGTTCGGGCTATTGGGATTGGATTATGGTATAGGATTGGACAGGTATGACGCCGCAACAGGAACAACAGGTATTAAAGATATTTCTAAATTTAACTTTATGTTAGGTTTCGAACCTGAATAGGTTCCTAACTTTGAGCTTTCTTAAATATTTTGCATATGAAAAAATTATTGTTTGGTATTGTATTTCTCCTGGCCGCAACTTCAGGAGTAAGGGCACAGCAGCACTATTGCATCATAGATTCGAAATACATACTCGAAAAAATGAGTGACTATAAAGATGCCCAGGGCAAACTCGATAACATTTCGAAAGCATGGCAAGAAGAAATAGATAACAAGATGACGGAAGTAGATAAAATGTATAAGGGCTACCAGGCGGAGAAACCTATGCTGTCGGATGACATGCGCAAGAAGCGTGAAGATGAAATAGTAGCGAAAGAAAAGTCGGCTAAAGACCTTCAAAAGCAACGTTTCGGATATGAAGGAGACCTTTTTAAAAAGCGCCAGGAATTTATTAAACCGATACAGGACCGGGTATTTAATGCAGTACAAAAAATGGCATCATCAAAAGGCTATGACATTGTGTTCGATAAAGCCGGAGGAGTTACCGTGTTTTATGCTGACCCAAAACTGGACCATAGCGAGGATGTTTTAAAAATTCTTGGAATAAACAAATAACGTTACTTACTTTGCACATCTAAAAATAAATAAAGATAAAACTTACATGAAAAAATTAGTAGTTCTCCTTGCCTGCGCTTTGTTTACAAGCAGTATTGTTTCCGCACAAACAAATCCAAAATTCGGATGGCTTACATCTGCTGAATTATTGCAGGCGATGCCTGAAAAAGCAAAGGCTGATTCTGACATCGCAAAATATGCCAAGTCGTTCCAGGACCAGATAGACATAATGATGAAGGAATACCAGACCAAGGGGCAGCAATACCAGGCAACGGAAAAAACAATGACCGATGCCATGAAGGAAGTAAGAATGAAGGAAATACAAGACCTTCAAAACCGCATAGAAAGCACACAGCAAAGCGCGCAGGATAAATTGCAGCAAAAGAAGCAGGATGTATATGCACCTATTTTAGACAAAGCAGACAAAGCGATCCAGGCAGTTGCCAAAGAAAAGAACTACGATTATGTATTTGATAAAAGCGGCGGCATGTTGTTATTTGCAAAGGAAGCTGATGATATAATGCCTTTTGTGAAAGCTAAGCTTGGAATCAAGTAAAGGTATTATAAGTAGGATATTTGCGCTCCGTATTTTTTAAAAATATGGAGCGTTTTGCATAGAATAAATTGCATGCCGGAAAAGACCATAAATATACTTGCCATAGAATCATCCTGCGATGAGACAAGTGCGGCTGTGATTTGTAATGGTAAAGTGTTAAGCAATGTTATAGCTACTCAGAAAGTACATGAAAGATTTGGCGGGGTAGTGCCGGAATTAGCTTCACGGGCGCATATGCAACATATTGTTCCGGCTGTGGATGCTGCAATTATGGATGCCGGGATAAATAAAAGGGATATTACAGCGGTGGCATTTACACAGTCGCCGGGATTAATTGGGTCTTTGCTTGTGGGGGCATGTTTTGCTAAGGCATTTGCACAGGCGCTTTCTTTGCCGCTGATTGCTGTACACCATATGCAGGCGCATGTACTGGCCCACTTTATAGAAAGCCAGCCTGAATTTCCTTTCTTATGCCTTACGGTATCAGGCGGGCATACGCAGATAGTTTTGTGCAGGGACTACTTAGATATGGAAGTGTTGGGCGAAACTATAGATGATGCGGCAGGCGAGGCTTTCGATAAAGTTGCGAAGATGCTGGGCTTACCATATCCCGGTGGCCCATTGATAGATAAATTTGCATCTGAGGGAGATCCGCACCGTTTTAAATTTCCTGTTTCGGAGATGAAGGATTATGCATTTAGCTTTAGCGGTATAAAAACGTCTGTCCTCTATTTTTTACAAGCCCAGAAAAAAATTGACCCGGATTTTGCGGAGAAGAACATTAAAGATATTTGCGCTTCCGTACAATATACCATTATTAAGATGCTTATGACAAAATTAGAGAAAGCATCAAAGCAACTGAACATAAAACAGGTAGGCATAGCGGGTGGAGTATCAGCAAACAGTGGGCTCAGAAATGCCGTAAAAGAAGCGGGGGAAAAATATGGCTGGCAAGTGTATATTCCCCGTTTTGAATATTGTACTGATAATGCCGCAATGATCGGTATTACCGGTTATTATAAATTTCTTCAAGGCTCGTTTGCGGATATGACTGTGAGCCCGAGCGCAAGGGCGACTTGGCAATGAGCAATGAATATTTTCAATTTAAACAGTTTACCGTAGTGCAGGAAAGAGGCGCTATGAAGGTGACTACTGACGCGTGCATACAGGGCGCCTGGACAACTGTTTTGCCGGGCACAAAGTATGTGCTGGACATTGGTGCGGGAACAGGACTGCTTTCGCTAATGCTGGCTCAAAGATACACGAACATCATTACAGACGCAATAGAGATTGATGCTGATGCAGCGCAAGAGGCAAGAGATAATGTGGTCGCCTCGCCGTGGAAGGACCGGATAAATATTCTGGAAGGGGATGTGCGTAACTATGCATTCCAGCGCAAATACGATCTTATTATTTCAAACCCGCCTTTTTTCAATAATAGCTTATTAGGTAACGAGGCCGGTAAAAATACAGCCAGGCATACGGTGTCGCTTTCTTACGCTGAACTATTGAAAGTAATGGAAGAGAACCTTGAAGATGACGGACGTGTTTCCATCATGCTGCCAACTACAGAATATATTCGGTGGAAATCATTAGCTGTGACAAGGAAATGGTTTGAAAGCGGCAGCCTCTCTGTGCGGCACAGAGCCCATGCACCTGCGAAAAGAGTAGTAGGTATATTTTGCAAAAGGGAAATTTCGATTGCAAAGCCGGATGAATTAATCATCCTTGAGGAAGGCAATAATTACTCGCAGGATTTCATTGACTTATTATCTCCGTTTTATCTGAATTTGTAACTATGGTGGTTACCTTCCTCTTTTTAAAAATGAAGAACAGACAGATCAATATCCAGCCTATCCAAAATAAATAAAAGCCGAAATGAAAGCGCCGGCCAAGCAGGCGATGAGAAAGATTGCGGGTGAAGTCATTCATCGTATAATAAAAACCAATTGCAGCAATTATCAGGGCCAGAATATGGAAAAATCTCGCGGCAATAGTTGATAGTTTTTGCTGCATTACATTGTGTAATAAAAACAGGAGCATTAATATTATGAAGACGGCCGTAGCTCCCTGCCACCATATTTTCAGCAGGTTATATTCTTTGTAGAAAAAAGTAATGCCGACTCTCCCTATCCATGATGCTTTTGACATCAGGTATCCCGATATAGCAGATAGCAGCGCTAAAAAAATAATCAATAGGAATTTGCGATTCATCAGGTAACAACATCTTATGGTTATCGTCTTTTAGCATTTTTTCTGCCGGCCGTTGCGGGCTTATTCGCAGGTTTGACCTTTATGTACACAAGTTTGATATTTCCTTTATCGGACTGGCGCTCATCAATTTCAAATTGAGGTATGCTTTTAATAAGCTGCCCTAATTTTTTAAAACCATAATTACGTGGGTCGAAATCCGGTTCTTTTTTCAGCAGCAGGTTCCCGACCT
>Ga0207081_1049_pt1 | contig 24642 bp, 21 predicted proteins | sample Alteio_BWMinHeat_59_FD_153524 | JGI IMG/M metagenome (GOLD analysis project Ga0207081, IMG submission 153524) | Enriched cells from forest soil in Barre Woods Harvard Forest LTER site, Petersham, Massachusetts, United States -... | ecosystem: Environmental > Terrestrial > Soil > Temperate forest >... | reverse complement strand
CAAAGGCGCAGTTCTCATGTGACGTTTTAAAGGTCGCAAAGGTGTAGTGCGGTGCTGATTTATTAAGTCTAATCTATCTGACTTAAGTTAGACTTTGGTTTTTAGTTTTCCTAACTATTGGCAACTGGTATAATTGGCATTCCTTAATAATGACATAATAAAATTAGTGTAATAACACAGCACAGTCACCCTGTTTTTTTAGAAAGTGCTGTGTCTTAGGTGTGTCTAATTGGCATTCCTTAATAATGATATAATAAAATTAGTGCAATAACACAGCACAGTCGCCCTGTTTTTTGAAAAAGTGCTGTGTGTTTTTGGATTGTCTGCATGGAGTTCTTTGAAAATAATATAATAGAATAAAATAAGTGTAATAACACAGCACGGTCGGCCTGTTTTATTGGAAGTGTTGTGTTATAATTTAAAATAAACATATTATAAATTAATAATATAATTAATTAAAGGGGTTCTGTGGAACTATCTTTACGGCGTATACAGATATATTGATTTGGCGGTATCAAGTAAGTGTGGTTAAAAACCGGGTTTTATTGTGGCACTCAATGTCATACGGAACATTGAGAACACAGGGAGCAACGGGAAACATCCGGGCAACTAAAGCTCAACAGCGATAAGCTCCCGCCCTAATTTATGCAGCGCCTCTTCTATTTTTCTCCTTTGCGCTAATCGTGGTTTTCTATGCCCGGTTGAATAGTGCTGGATCTGTTTTTGATTAATGCCTGCAATGCGCTCCAAAGCGGCGGGGGTAAAAATACCTTTGTAATATTCCAGGAAGCTTTGAACATCGAATTTGTAAACGATCTCATAATCCCCTTTCAGTATCTCCGGGATATTTTCTGCCCTGTTGTATTTTTTGATAAGGCGGATTGCATCAAGCGCCGATTGTTTTGCTTCCTCAATAGTATTGCCGCCGCCTGCTACGCCTTTCACATTTTCGGCATAGACCCCGAACAGGTCCGCAGAACGCTCTATAATCATCTTTATTTTTGTCATATTTTTTATAATTTAATTATATTTTATTAGCGACTACCTTATTAGCCCCATTTCTTTAATTGTTTTTCTCTCCGTACCCTTCGGCGTTTCCTTTGCACCGTGAAAAGGAACGATATACTGCACTCTATCCTTTTCGTAAATATAATGGCTCCCTACAGTGGGGATATGCACCCATCCATTTTTCTCTATAATCCGGTGCAATACGCTTGATTTCATAACAAGGTACAGAAAAGATAGTAAAAATACTATCATTTAAAAACATTTTCTACGTTTTGTTTGGTTTATTATTTACCTGAAAAATTCCTAAAATTCTGCGGTGGATTCGATTCATGTTGAGGCTACAAATTTGCGGGCAGAGAATACGGAGCAGAGGGGTGCCTGGGTTTTCTGTTACATAATTATTCCATGAATTTCGCATGGCGGCTGAAAAGACAATTGACGGATGGGAAAAAGCATCTGATTAATCGTTATCTTTGCGCCAACAATGCAATATTTATGGGTTTAGTTTATGCAGAAGTGGAATTGATAAACGGCGCTGACATGGCAAATGCCAGCAGTAATTTTATAGAGAAAGACAGTATCAGGAAAATGAAGGTTAATATGCTGGTAGATTCAGGGGCATATATGCTTGCAATAAATGAAAATATTCAGCAGCAACTTCAATTGCCTGTAGTGGAAAAAAGAATTTTTGAACTTGCAGGCGGGCAAAGTGTGGAGTATGACGTAGTAAGCCAGGTAGAATTGCGTTTTAAAAACCGGCGTTGCCTCGTTGACGCCGTAATGTTGCCAGGTGACAGCGAGCCATTATTAGGCGCTATCCCTATGGAAAATATGGATGTATTGATAGATCCTAAACAGCAGGAATTGATAGTAAACCCTGCTCATCCTTATAAAGTAAAAATGAAACTGAAATAATACCCAGTACAGCAGGATTTCCCTACAGAACCCGGTATTTTAATTCGGTCGGGTTTCCGATTTATCATTTGATACAAAACATTGCCGAAGTTCTTATTGTGCACCTAACGAACAAGTTTAAAAAGAAAAGGCTGCGGTAGTTTGGTTTAGCGGCATCAAGTGAATGCCGTTTACAAAACGGCTGATTTTTACAGACACGGGTGATCCTGCGGAACACCCGCGCCAGTGGATCAGGTAGAATTTTTTGCTCCCCAAGAGTGCAGATTGCAAATCTGCAACTATTTGGTCGGGATTGAAAAATCCCGACCAGCAAGGTGAGAAAGATAAATGATTGTATAAAATATGTTTTGTGATTTGCTTTCATTATTTCGTATCTTTGCGGCGAGAATGCTGTCGGATTCTGTGTCGGATTGATTAGCCGGTGGCGTGGGCTTACAGCATTTTCATTTTATATAATCTACAATAGAATACAATATTTTATTTCCTGATTTCATATCCTCTCTTACCACTATATACGAATAATTTCCGGCAATAATTATTCGCAAATAATGCCAGTTTAGCGGCCTGTCCATTTTGTCCGCTGAAGTTTTTACGAGTTCAGCTTCTGCCAGCAATTGTATAATACTATATATCGCGTTTATTTTTTCAAACTGAAAACGATGTGGCTGGTTTAATGTTTCTTTAATTCCTCCCATTGTAATGGTTACCATACCCACCGATGAAAGATAGCTGTTACCAACCAAATTTATTTTAGCCATTCTTTTAGTATTGCAATTGCAGCCTTAATACCTTCTTCCATAATCGATTATCCCCAAGGGACTTGCGATGTTTTAATGGTGTTCCAGGAGTTCTAATGCACCCCCGGCCCCTCGCTGATAGCGGCCAATTTACAATTTTTATTTTTTTGGACATTACAACGTAAGATTTGCGGGGTCAAGTTAATTTCTGGTGCAAACAGGCTGAATTACTTTGACACAAGAGCGCTATGCTAACTATTGCGCCCTTTAGTGGAGTAATTATAGGCATTAGAGGGACCATGCCCAACAATATTTTTGGAAGACAACGATCAGCTGGGAGCTTAGCGAAAAAATACCTGTTGATTTATTTAATGAAGCGGAAAAAGAATTACATAATTTGGAGGTTGGATAGTATTATTATTCGCAGCCATATTTTTCTGCACAGCCATATCAGGTGCTCATATTCTAAAAACGGGTCATTATGCATCCTACACTGTTCGTTCTATTGCCATAATTAAAGGCCACATTTTACTTAAACTGTTTTGGCAGCATCGGGTGAATGCCGGTTACAAAACCGGGTTTTATTTGTACCATCGGTATTTTCGATCCTTTTTGCTTGCTAATTTATTAGGCTTTTAGTCCCATGATAACTTCTTTATTCATAAGAAAATTCTTCAACTGATACTTTGCAACTTAGGAAGTAAAACCAGAATGGAAAAACCGGTGTGCCTCATTTGTGTGAAAATAATGGTATTTTTATATGCGATTACTTTCAATCCCTCCTATGAAACAACGCCTTACACAAATTGCGATCTGTTTTATTTTTCTTTTCTTGAGTGGAGGGTATGGATATGCGCAGCAACAGTTTAAATGGGTTAAAGGTGGTGGCACAAACGAGGATTTAAGTTCAGACCCCTCTTCCGAATTTGAGCAAACGAGATATTTGTGTACTGATCAGGATGGTAATGTGTATGCTCTTAGCCAAGTCGGCGACAATTCGATTTTTGCTGACACTTTTGTACGACTGGAGGGTGCATATGGATCAGATGAGAATGTACTTTTAACAAGTTATACTTGTAATGGACAAATGCGATGGGCGAAATTAATAGCCTCATCAGAATTTGAATGCATACCGTATGGAATAGCTGCCGATAACCTCGGCCATATATATGTGGCAGGCTTTTTTACAAATGCAACATTGTATATTGGGTATGACACTACTATTACGGGACTTGCCTATGAAGATGAAGGGTTAATCCAGTTTGATACAAGTGGTCAGTTTAAATGGGTACGGTATGTTGGTGATAATACAATGGCCTCTCTGGACGGCTCATATTCTTTTGGTTCTACACTTACAACTGACGCAAACAATAGTGTTCATTTTTTAAATTACATGAAGCATGGCGTACATATAACGCCAACGGAAACGAGTATTGGGGGTACGTACGAACTTATTTATAACACTGCAGGTACAATGGTGAGTTCAAACCGAATAGACTTGGATTCAGAGTGGTATCTTAACAGTGTAGTAATTGATCCCGTAACGAATAAACTATATGCATCCGGTCAGATAAACCAGGGCATATTTGGCGGCATGTTGACTGATACTTTTTTTGCAGCGGCTTTTGATGCAAGTAGACATTTGCTTTGGCAATATTTCTGTGGACATGGAGACGATGACGGTATAGTTGGCGTTACTTTAGATCAATCAAAACATCTTCATTTTGTTGGCGATGCACAATCACCTACATTGGATACTACACGATTCTCATTTAATGGTGATTCTGTATCCAATACGCACTATCCATATTATGATATGGCAGTTATCCTGACTACCGATACGAATGGGCATCCTGAATGGATCAAACATTTTGATGGCGATCTTGCTATAAATGGTCTTATCTCAATTACCCAATTATCAAATAATAAAATAGCAGCAGCAGGAGGTTTCGAAGGGCACATAACAGATGGCACTGTCGGTCTAACCACGATGCCTGGATATGGTTCAAGCCCGTATATTGTCATTTTAGATTCTGGAGGAAACTTACTAACAATTCAGCAGGCATACGGCAATGGAACTGATAATGAAGCTGAGACAATTACATCAGATAAGGTAGGGAATATTTATTTTGGTGGCGATGTTACAGACAGCATTTTTGGCGCTGCAATTCCTGCTTACTATTCAGTTGGCGGCAATACTGATTTCTTTGTGATGAAGTATGGAGTAGATTGCAGTTGTACCAGTTCACCTTTAGCATCGTATAGCGATACAGGCACTCATCATACTATAGGAGTAACTTACACCGGTACGACTACCGGCATAGATAGTGTCGTGTGGAACTTTGGGGATGGTTTTACAGCTATTGGTGCAACGAATACGCATACCTACGCTGCCGCTGGAACTTATCATGTATGTGTCACTGTCTATACGGAATGTGGCATGGATGAACGTTGCGGCAATTTTGTTGTAGATAGCCCCACTCATGTTTTTGTTAGCAATTTAGCTGGCGGTGATATTCGGGTATTTCCAAACCCTTCAAAGGATGAACTTAACGTTTCTGGCTTGCAAGAAAATACAGCTTATCAATTGTTTTCTGTCACGGGTGTGGAAGTTGAATCGGGAAATTTAGATCAGGCAATCACAACAATACCGATGCAAAATATTTCAACTGGGGTATATCTTTTGGAACTTATTGGATTGAGTGGTGAGAGAAATATGGTGAGGGTTGTGAAGGATTGATTTTATAGAAGACCGGGTTGCATGTAGTCGTCTAAAAAAAGGTTGCCTTCAATACATACCTGCACCTTAATAATTTTTAGTTTTTCTAAATTTTATTTAACTTTACAATCAATGGTTATTATCAGCTACCTGCAATAAGGAGCTTTTATCAGAAACATCCGGATGCGGAAGATGCTTTAAATAATTGGTACCGGATAACAGAGGATGCAGACTGGAGCAATTTTCACGATGTAAAGAATGTCTTTAATACTGCTGATGCAGTTGGAAATGACCGTTATGTATTTAATATCCGGGGAAATAAATACAGGATAGTTGTAGTAATTAAATTCAAATCAAGAACAGTGTATGTCAGGTTTGCCGGGACACATGCGGCTTATGATAAAATAGACGCCTCAACAATTTAGCAGTTAATTTTTTCCATGTAAAAACAGAAAACAGGATTATGAATACTATCGCAAAAGACAAAAGCACCCGTATCAGCCGGGTAAAAACTTACAAAGAAGAAACCAGCCCGCAGATACTGACTAATGGGGACTATGAAAAAGTAATGAACAGAATCAATAAACTGATAGAAATCCCGGATAATAAGCTGACCGAAGAACAGGCGGCTGAATTAAACAAGCTTGCCGTGGCAGCGCAACGATATGAAAAGTCAATTTATAAGATAAAACCTCCCTCTACGTTTGATGGCCTGCTGGAAATGAAGATGTATGAACTGAAAATGAACCAGGCTGAAATGGCAAAAAAACTAAAGGTAAGTACTGCAAAATTGTCGTTGATATTAAGCGGCAAACAGCGGCCAGATATTCCGTTACTGAAAGCGGTACAGGAACAATTAGGAATTGATGGGAATTATCTGCTGAGTGTACTTTAGTAAATTACCGCCGGTTTCCAGATAATTTCTCTTATTTATGTAAACCGGGGATTGTTAATATGATATTCTTGTAATTTCTCTCCAGTATTCGTGCTCGTCCATTAAATACTTTTCGTAATCAAGCGGGTTGATCTTTGTTTTGCCAAAAACCCGCCAGTAATATTCTTTTGACATACGATCGTAATGAATGATACCGACGGAAAACTGCCACGACTGAAAAAGATTTAATACAATGAAGCCGGAGATCATAACAAAAAAGGAAAGGCTGAACAAAATGCGTCTGTATGAGAATACCTTTTCGGCGAGTGCGGTGAGCGGCAATGATAATACCGCCATACTCTCAATCAGCGGCCGGCAGCCAAAGCCGCCGCCGTACCACCAATTTCGCCAGCTAAAGACGACGTAAATAAGTATGGAGAAGAACACAATAATAGCCAGTATTAATTTTTTATTCTTAAACCACAGCGCAGGAATGCCTATTGTAAGGCTTATGAAAGCGACAGGAGCATATACAAACCATCCTTTGCGGTAACTGAATAACCCCTTTCTTATCCTTGGGTGCAGGAAATCAAATCCTTCTCCTTTGTATGAAAAGTATAGCCAGTGGCCGCTTGAAAACTTCCAATAAGCCAGTTGCAGCGAAAGCATGCACAGGAACAGGAAAAGCGATATAGAAATAGCTTTTTTATGCGTATAAAATGACCTTAGCCGTTGCTTCAGCGAAGATAAACTGTTTACTTCCCACAGCAGCGGAATGACCGCCACAATGATGTTTACGGGCCTTGTAACGGCTACAAGCCCCAGCAAAAAACCTAACAGGTAAAGATATTTTGTGCACTGCTGCCCATACCATTGCCGGGTGCAATACAATATTGACGAAAATAGAAAAAAGGAATAGGGGTGGCTAAAGCCCGGTTCAAAGACCGTGTAGTAATATAAGTTAGTGCCTAACGATATGCACAATATAGCTACAGCGACAGCAAGATCATTGTAATAACACAGCAGGAACTTTCTTAAAACAAACAAGCCGGCCACTACCCATAATATGCAGCTAAAGATACCAGCCCACTGGTATGGCGCAGAAAACCCATCTGCTGCGTACTTGTGAGTTGCCAGGCAGTATGCATGGGCTGCAAGAAAAAGCGGCAACTCAAATAAACATGTGCCGATAGCATACTTATCATTTTTCTTTCCGGCTGCACCGTCATAAATGAACCACGTGGTTACCGGAATAGTTGGGTATTTCTCCTGAACAGACTGCAAAAAACTGAGGGAGCCAAGGCCGTGATAAATAATAGTTGCAGGCAGATACAGATAATACCCGGTGTTGTCGCTTGTATAAATGTTCTTTTTCCACTCCTTGTTATTAAAAACAAGACAAATGGAAATGAAGAAAAAAAGCCCAATAGCGAAGCGTGACTTCATATACCAATGTTACAAAAAAGAATGCTTAAACTCCGGCAAGAATAATATCTATTAGCCAGCCCGTTTCACTATGTATAAATTCACCACAAGTGACATCAGCAAGAACATAGCTACCAGTTGGTGCAGCTCGGCAAGTATTTCGAAAGTTCCAAACTTGCCGGGGACTATCCCAGGTGCAGATAATACAGTAAAGACTCCGAGTGATACCTGGATAATTACAAGAAGCAAAGGCCACCACTTGGTTTTTTGCAAAATACTGTTTGAATTTTTCGCCGCCTTGTAAGCTTTTATAAACCATATTACCAGGAGGGCAAATAGTACATATGCAAGGCCACGGTGCATGAAATGCACATTTATTTTATCGTTAATAAAGCTATGCTGCATAAGGCCGTCAGGCACCCACATACTGTTTATCGCGGGCCATGTTGCGGCAGCCATTGCGGCTTTAAGGCCGGCCATAAATGCTCCATACGTAAGCTGAACGAACAGTAATAAAATAATGATGGATGTAAAGAAACTAAGATTTTTATCTGGCGCTCTTTTTTCTTCAGGTACCAATAATTGCAGCGCGAACCATAAAGTAAAACAGGCGAGTATCATGGCTGCAATAAAATGCATAGCTAATTTAATGTGATCTACATATAAATGCGAGTCATTTAGCCCGCTTGATACCATTATCCAGCCAATTACTGCTTCTAATCCGCCACCCAATACTAATAATATCAGGGATTGCTTTATCATCTTCTTATTTAGAAAACCTTTTAATAAGAAATAAATAAACCCAACTATAAATACTACAAACAAAGCCCTTGCCCATTCCCTGTGCAGCCATTCCCAGAAAAAGATAGATTTAAAGTCGCTAAGAGTATAGCTGCTATTTATATATTTAAACTGTCCTATTTGCTTATAGCCATTAAAAGCCTCTTCCCACTGCTTGTCATTAAGCGGCGGAATCAGGCCAAACAAAGGATCCCATTTGGTTATAGAAAGCCCGGAGCCGGTCAGCCTTGTTATACCCCCCAATAAGGTCTGTATGATGATCATAATAACACCAGTTAACAGCCAAAAGGCAACTGCTTTTCTCTTACTATTCTCCAACGCCAAGGGAATTTTGAACAAAAGTAGCTTATGTAGATCAAGATAGGATAGCAAAATATGGGCGAATATTGTGGCAATTCAACAACAACTTGTGGAATTTATTCCTCATTATATTCCCCACATTTACTGTAATTTACATATCTTACAGTTTAAACATAAAAAAATATTAGTTGTATATATTTCTAAAAATGCATTATAAAAATAAATGTAAATATTGAAAATAAAGGATTCTATCAGCATTTGCCTATTTGACGAGCGTAAAAGAAGTACGTTTATACAGTTATATTTATGCAATGTATAAAAAATGGACTGATTCTTGATTTAATCAGCGCATTAAGTATGCACATCTTTGTGAAGACGATTAACTTATTTGCAAATTTTATATTATGAGAAAAGCAGATGTTGTAGGTAGTATTGCTGAAAAAACAGGAATACCGAAAGTGGATATCCTCGTGGCACTGGAAACTTTCTTTAAAGAGGTGAAGGAATCTTTAGTGGAAGGCGAGCCGGTGTATGTACGCGGATTCGGGAGCTTTATACTCAAGAAACGAGCCGCGAAAATAGGCCGTAATATCAAAAAGAATATAGCGGTTGAGATACCTGAGCACTTTATACCAGCGTTTAAGCCGGCTAAAGAATTCGTTCAGGCAGTGAAAGATTCCAAGCATGAGCTGGTAGAACATGCCGATATTGATCTTGTTGATGATTAAGAAATGACAGCAAGCGTGATTTCGTTACCTTTGCCTCCTAAATTTTGGTTTTGAAGGCAGAACATTATACCACGCTGGCAATAGCAATAATATTGATCGCTCTTTTATACTGGGGAGGTAATACGGTTCCACCGCTCAAAAAGAACGTTGCAGACATGCAGCGGCCTAATTCGGGCGGGCCGGTAGCCCAGGGCCCTAACACCATGAAGCCCGCCTCTTTCGACTCTATAATAGCCGTGTCGCGCATGCAGCTCCCGAAAACAGTTGCAGATACGGTAGTAACCATCGAAAATGAACTTACAGCCATTCACGATTCATCGCGAATGGCTTCTGTTTTTTTAAGGCTTTCCAAAGTATGGGAGAGGGCCAGGCAAATGCCCGTGGCCGCCTATTATAGCTCAAAAGCAGCTAAATTGGAAAATTCGGAAAAAAAGCTCACCTTTGCAGGCCAATTCTTTTTGCAACTGATGGAAAACGAGGGATCTCCGTCAATGCAGGCGTGGGAAGCGGGGGAGGCGGTTAGTTGCCTGGAGCAGTCGCTAAAGATAGATCCGGATAACGAAGATACAAAGCTGGCGCTGGCTACAGGATATATAGAAGGCACGGGAGAACCGATGCGGGGGGTACAGATACTATTGGCAATTACCCGTGAAAAACCAGATGATATACCTGCTAACATGCTGCTGGGCAGAATGTCTATACAGTCGGGACAGTTTGATAAAGCATTAGGCCGTTTTGAAACCGTTTTGAAACAGGAGCCTGAGAATAAAGAAGCATTGTATTTCCTGGCGCAGGCCTACGAGGGAAAAGGGGACAAAAAGAAGGCCATTGAACTATTGGAGAAATGTAAGCTGATGGTCAATGACCCAGGCTTCAGCAAAGAGATTGAACAACATATAAATTCATTAAAGTAACTAAACAAAACACTCAAGTATGCCTTGCGGTAAAAAAAGAAAACGTCATAAGATAGCCACTCACAAACGTAAAAAGCGTCTGAGAAAGAACCGTCATAAGAAGAACAAGTAGGCTATTAACCACTGCTTCCCTTACAAACGTTGCCGTTAAATCAGCACATCGCCTGCCTGCATATAAGACCGGCAGATGATGTGCAGATTTATTATTACAGCATAAAGGCCTCGCTGATACTATGGGGGCGCTTGCAGCCGGAGCGGAATTGGTACTGACGAATGAACAAAGAACTTATTATTAATTCATCAAGTGAAGGTGTTGAAATAGCTTTATTAGAAGATAAAAGGCTTGTTGAACTTCACTATGGGCGGGGGCAAAATCAATTTGCCGTCGGCGATCTGTATCTTGGCAAGGTTAAAAAACTGATGCCGGGGCTCAACGCCGTATTTGTGGACGTGGGCTATGAGAAAGACGCGTTTCTCCATTATACGGACCTCAGCCCTTACTTACGCTCACTGATCAAGTTCAGCAAGCAATCAGTAGAAGGTAATACATCATGGGGCGAAGATTTCGGAAAATTCAAGAATGAGCCCGAAATACTTAAAACCGGTAAGATAACAGAGGTTTTTACCGGCAAGCCTGAGATCATCGTCCAGATATTAAAAGAGCCCATTTCTTCCAAAGGCCCGCGGCTCAGTTGTGAAATTTCGCTGCCCGGCCGGTTTGTAGTTGTTACTCCTTTCAATGATGTAGTAGCCATTTCCCGGAAGATACATTCCGCGGAAGAACGCAAACGTTTGCAGCGCATTGTGGAGAGCATAAAGCCGAAAAATTTTGGCGTTATCGTCCGCACTGCCGCCGAAGGTAAGAATACCGCGGAACTGCACAACGATATACTGGAACTGGAAAAGACCTGGAAAACATTGCAGCAAAACCTGAAGGGGGCCAAAGCGCCGCAAATGGTGCTGAGCGAACAGGACAAAACAACCTCCATTCTCCGCGACCTGCTGAGTGACAAATTTCAGAAGGTAGTGGTGAACGATAAAAAATTATTAGCTGTGACTAAAGATTATATCACCCGCATATCTCCTGACCAGGAAGATATTGTGACCTTTCATAACAACGGCCAGGCGATATTTGACACTTACGGAGTTTCCAAGCAGGTTAAATCCTCGTTCGGTAAGACGGTGAACCTTAACAGCGGCGCATACCTGATCATAGAGCATACTGAGGCGCTGCATGTAATAGACGTAAACAGCGGCACCCGCGGCGCAGAGGCCGGGCAGGAGCAAAATGCACTGGCCACAAACCTGGAGGCAGCCCAGGAAATAGTAAGGCAAATGCGCCTGCGCGACCTGGGCGGTATCATTATCGTTGACTTTATAGACATGAAGCTGCCGGAGAACCGCAAGCAGCTTTATGAAGCAATGGAGGAACTAATGGTTAACGACCGCGCCCGGCACACTATATTACCGGTATCCAAGTTTGGGCTGATGCAGATAACCCGGCAGCGATTGCGCCCTGAGCTTAATATTTCAACCGCTGAAGTATGCCCTACCTGCAAGGGCACCGGCACTATAGGGCCATCCATATTGCTGGGCGACGATATTGAAAAAGACCTTAAATACATTGTGACGCAGGGGCACAGAAACCTGACCCTGCATGTGAACCCCATACTGGAAGCCTATCTTACAAAGGGGACTTTCTTCAAGCCATCCATCGCAAAGAAATGGGATAAGGAACATAAAGTAAAAGTAAAGGTGGTGGCTGATAATAACTCGCCGCTTACCGAGTATAACTTCTATGATACCAAGACGGATGATTTGATAAAGTTGTAAGTTATTACTATAAGTATAAAATATTTACCGGACCTATAGAGATCCGGTTTTTTTGTTTTAACGAGGTTTCAGTGTCTGCATTTATTTTTTCGGATCGTCGGCTTTTTAAAATACACGGATAAACTCTTTTCACGCACACTTGTACATTTTTTTTGAAACGGGGTATGGTAACACATAATTTGCCGCAAAATCAAGAATGTGATGAAACAGAAACTGATACTTCTTTTTGTGTGCGGCATCTTTATAAATTCTATCAGGTCGGAAGGGCAGATAGGCACGCGCTGGTATAGCTATTCAGAGTATGTGGCCAATACGGTTGGCTCGTTTGACTATACAGGGCTGGAATTGTGGAATGATACTACGGGGCTATATGGCTATGTGAGCTTAGGAACGCCGGGTTACTTCATAAATAATTTTACTTCGGTGGGCCTGTCATTCGCCCCGGTGCTGACGGCGTGGAATGATCCCACCTTATATGGATGCGGGGGTACAAAATACCAACAGTCCCCAAACAGATGAAGTGACAATATATCCAAACCCGAACAGGGGGACATTTACCTTGAATATTTCATCGCAAAACAATGAAGATGCCCACATTGTTATTGCTAATATTATTGGGGAAAAAGTAAAGGAGCTGACCGTTACAACCAATGATATTACAGAGGTAAGGCTGGAAAACGCCCCGGGGATATATCTTTTGTCAGTAACTACAACAGGCGGCAAGTATGTGGCAAGGGTAGTTGTAGAATGACCTGTCTGTACTTTTTTTGAGAATGGTAAGCATCCCTGCCCTTTTGGGTGGGGTTGCGCTTTTTAATAGCCGGAGGGACCAGCCGCAACAAGCGTTATTTGTTATTTGTTGTTTGATTTCCTACATTTGCTACAGCTTATACCGGCACACCCGTTCGGGGCTCGGTTTTTTAGGCGCCAATTCAGTAAAGACTCTTTTCCTTAGCTTACAAATTTTTTTATGATTTTGATGGAATATAATACCACGCGGAGCAAACTGCTCATGCCTGAATATGGCCGTAACGTGCAAAAAATGATTGAGTACCTGGTAACTGTAGAAGACCGTGAAAAGCGGTTGAAACAGGCCGAGGTGATCATAGAGCTAATGGGCACACTCAATCCCCATTTGAAAACCATAGAGGATTATAAGCATAAGCTCTGGGACCACTTGTTCCAGATGACGGACTTTAATCTGGATGTGGACGCGCCCTACCCATGCCCTACGCCGGAAATGATATTTAAAAAGCCGGAAGTGCTGCCCTACCCGCAGGAACCTATAAGACACCGCCATTTGGGCAAGAATATACTGGCGCTGCTGGACAAGGCCCTGGCCGAGACTGACGAAGAGAAACGCCATGGCCTGACGCAGGCTATAGGGTACTACATGAAGCTGGCATATGCCAACTGGCATAAAGAGCCTGTGCATGATGACATGATAAAGAACGAGCTTGCTGAAATAACCGGCGGCCAGCTTAAGTATGAAACAGGCGGATACCGGGTGCATTACGATAACAACAGGGGCTTCAAACAGCGCAATAACAACAATAATAATAACCGCAATTTTAAAGGCAACCAGGGCGGCCAGGGCGGCAATGCCCGCAATAATAACTTCCGTGATAACAATAGCGGCGGCGGAGGGTACGGCAATAACTTTAATAAGAACAGGAAGTTTAAGAATAAGAATAAATAAAAACCCCTGACCCCTAAAGGGGGACCTGCTATTGAGCTTTAGGAGTAAACTTTAAGCGTAGTACATAAATTTGACAATTTTTTAAACAACAAAACAGTCCAGATTCCTGCAAAATGAGTGGGGAAGCCCCCTTTAGGGGTTTGGGGTTTGAAGTCATGGTAAAGGACACAGAACGCCAAAATGAGCTTGAGGCAGAGGGTATTTGTGTCTCACGTTTTACCAACATTGAAGTAGAAAACAACTGGAAACAGTAATAAAGAGGATAGAAAATTATATTGCTAACTACCAAAATCGCTAAGGTTTATCCTATAACACAGAGAAGCCCTTTTGCGTCACCGCTAAAGCTAAGGCAGCACAAGGCAGGGGTTGGGGTTTAATATGGGGAAGCCCCTTCAGGGGTTTGGGGTTTATAGTTTGGGTTTTATGAACGCATTTGAGATACACGGCGGAAAATCATTGAAGGGGGAAATAAGCCCACAGGGCGCTAAGAACGAGGCGCTGCAGGTGCTTTGCGCCGCATTGCTCACTGATGAGCGGATAACGCTCACAAATGTACCAGATATAGTAGACGTGAATACCCTGATAGAGCTGCTGGAGGATATGGGTGTGACAATAGAACGCCCCTCCCATAATAAAATAGTATTGCAGGCAAGCAATATTGACCCGGATTATTTTACTACTCATGCCTTTAAGAAAAAATCAGGGAAGCTGCGGGGCACGGTGATGCTGGCGGGGCCGCTGCTGGCGCGTTTTCGGAAGGCTTATATACCTCAGCCCGGCGGAGATAAAATAGGCCGCCGAAGGCTGGATACGCACATACGCGGCTTTGAGAAGATGGGTGTTGACTTTGTGTATGATATAGACAACCAGATGTTCAGCCTGGATACGGAAAAGCTTGTCGGGGTAAAAATGCTTTTGGATGAACCTTCTATTACAGGTACTGCAAACCTGGTAATGGCAGCTACGCTTGCCGAGGGTGTTACTACTATATACAATGCTGCATGTGAGCCGTATATCCAGCAGCTATGCCGGATGCTGATCAGCATGGGGGCAAATATCACAGGCATCGGCACTAATTTATTAACAATAGAAGGCGTTGCAAAGCTGCGCGGCTGCGAGCACAGGCTACTGGCCGATATGATAGAAGTGGGATCCTTTATAGGGCTGGCCGCCATGACGCAAAGCGAGCTGACCATAAAAAATGTGGACGCCGATCACCTGGGTGTGATACCTGAGACTTTTCAGCGGCTGGGAATAGAACTATCCATAAAGGGGGACGATATTTACGTGCCTGCACAGGAACATTACCGCATACAGAAATTCATAGATGGCTCCATACTCACTGTTTACGACCATCCGTGGCCGGGGCTTACCCCCGACCTGCTCAGCATAGTGCTGGTACTGGCAACGCAGGCTAAAGGCACCGTGCTGGTACACCAGAAGATGTTTGAGAGCAGGCTGTTCTTTGTGGATAAGCTTATAGAAATGGGGGCGCAGATAGTGCTTTGCGATCCGCACAGGGCAGTGGTGATAGGCCTGGATAAGCAGGTTTCCTTGCGGGGCATAAACATGGTTTCGCCGGATATACGCGCAGGTGTGGCGCTGCTGATAGCAGCCCTGTCCGCATCGGGGAAAAGCACCATCCAGAATATTCACCAGATAGACCGGGGGTATGAGCGTATAGACGAACGGCTAAACGCCCTGGGTGCGGATATCAGGAGGATTAACCCTTAAGAATAAGTTTTTGGCATTTGGATCTTTCGAATATAGGAAAGTGCCTTTTTAACAGGAAGCAATAACCACCTGATACAATTAAAAAAACCGCTTCCGGAAGGAAGCGGCTGTATATAGTGTGCGTGTGATTGAATTTCTAATGCGATTCTTCTCCCGGCCTGAGTGGAACCGTCTGCTGGATAAAGTCATTTCCATGGCCATCATCTTTGTAGTCATAAGGCCAGCGGTAAACTTCGGGTATCTCACCAGGCCAGTTGCCATGGCCCGGGCGGATAGGAGTGGTCCACTCAAGAGTTGTAGAGCCCCAAGGATTTAAAGAGGTCAATTTACGTCCGCGGAAAATGCTTACGATGAAATTCATTACAAACATCAACTGGGTAAAAAATACAATCATAGCCACAATACTTATGAAGGCATTGATGCCCTGGAAATGCTTAAATGACTCCCACGCTGAATAGTCGTAATAACGGCGCGGCATACCGGCAATACCTTCATAGTGCATCGGCCAGAATATAAGGTAGGCGCCTGCAAAAGTGATAAAAAAGTGAATATAGCCAAGCGTGCTATTCATCATCCTCCCGAACATTTTCGGGAACCAATGGTAAATACCCGCAAACATGCCGAAGAACGCAGATACCCCCATTACAATATGGAAGTGCGCCACTACGAAATAAGTATCGTGCAAATGAATATCAAGCGCAGAGTTGCCGAGGAATATACCGGTAAGGCCGCCTGAGATGAACAGGGATACGAACCCAAGGGCAAACAGCATTGCCGGTGTGAACCGGATGTTGGCACGCCAGATGGTAGTGATCCAGTTGAATACCTTTACCGCAGATGGAACAGCGATAAGCAATGTCAGCAATACGAATATAGAACCGAGGAACGGGCTCATACCCGTCACAAACATATGGTGCGCCCATACCAGGAATGCCAGCAGGGTAATACCAATCAGCGAAATGATCATGGCGAAATACCCGAAAATAGGTTTGCGGGCATTGGTGGCAAGCACCTCAGATGCCATACCCATACCCGGCAGCATGATGATATACACTTCAGGATGGCCCAGGAACCAGAACAAGTGCTGGTACAGGATTGCCGAACCGCCTATATGCGGAAGCGCCCTACCGCCTATAAATATCTCAGAAAGATAAAAGCTGGTGCCAAAGTTGCGGTCGAATATCAGCAGCACCAAACCAGAGAATAATACAGGGAATGAAAGAACGCCTAATGTTGCCGTAAAGAACAATGCCCATACGGTAAGCGGCAGGCGCGTCATGGTCATGCCCTTTGTGCGCATATTTAATACGGTAACAATGTAGTTAAGGCCGCCCAATAGTGAGGATACCACAAATAATGCCATGCTTAGCAACCACAGGTCCATACCGATGCCGGAACCCATTGACGCTTCTTTTAACGCACTAAGAGGAGGATAAGTGGTCCAGCCGCCTGATGCCGGGCCGGTTTCTACAAATAAGGAGACAAACATGAGGATACTGGCGGAAAAAAAGAACCAGTAAGAAAGCATGTTCAAAAACGGGGACGCCATATCGCGGGCACCCACCTGCAGCGGTATCAGCAGGTTGGCAAACGTGCCGCTAAGGCCTGCCGTAAGCACAAAGAATACAAGTATGGTACCGTGCATGGTAACCAGGGCATAATAAAACTCAGGGGACAGTTTACCACCCTTAGCCCACTCTCCCAGGAATTTCTCCATGATCGGGAAAGTAGAATCCGGAAAGCCGAGCTGGAGGCGGAAAAATACGGAGAACAAAGACCCGATGATCGCCCAGATAATACCGGTTATCAGGAACTGCTTAGAGATTATTTTATGGTCCTGGCTGAAAATATACTTCCAGACAAAATGCTGTTCATGATGCTCGTGATCGTGGCCATGATGGTCAGTAGCAGACTCTGCTCCATGCGCTATATTTGGCCCGTCAATGATAATTTCTTCGTTATTCATTTTATTGCACTTTTGTGGCCCCGATATTTTGGGACCGATTATTTCATCGTTACTGCTTTTGCACTCTCTGCCTTGGGTTCGGTTTTTGTGCTGTCTCCGGCCGGCTGGCTGGCGGCCGGCGTTGCTGACGGATTGTTGCCCGCATAATAAGATGGCTGGCTGGCCATCCATTTATCATATTCCTGCTGCGTTTGCACTATAATAAAACCACGCATTGAATAGTGGCCCTTACCACACAACTGGTCGCAGGATATTTCATACACAAAATCAGGATTGTGCGTAATATTCTTCATTTCCTCTGTGGTGATCGAGGGGGTAAACCATAATGTAGTGGTAATACCCGGCACCGCATCCATTTTCAAACGAAAATGCGGCAGGCCTACATCATGTATCACATCACGGGAGCCTATGAGCAATTTTACCGGCTTATTAATTACCAGGTGCAGCTCACCATTCTGGGTAATAATGTCGTCCATATTGTGGGGGTCTGTCCAGTCGAGCCCAAGCACATTGTTGGCATCATTTATCTTTCGGAAATCTCTTTTTCCCAACTCATTATCTTTGCCCGGGTAACGGACCAGCCAGTTAAACTGCTTGCCTACTATTTCTATTACCTTAGCATCAGGCGGGGCAGGCGAAGTAACATCAAACCAGTTCTTCAACCCGATTGCCACCAATATAGCCATTGCTATGGCAGGTATAGTAGTCCATATGATCTCAAGCTTATTATTATGCGGGAAATAAAACGCGGTGCGCTTATCTTTAGCCTGGTAACGGAAACAAAACCAGAAAAGAATAGCCTGGGTAGCAAAAAATACAATACCTGTAACGATCACGGTCACATTGAACATAGAATCATAGTTCTCACCTGTCTTGCAGGCAGCGATTGGTAATAACCTGCCTACAAATAATTCATTGCACTTCCATATCCCCCACATGCTCAGCACGAACATCACCAGCAGCAAAAATGCTATAGTCCGGTTTGTCTGGGCTTTCACTTTCTCTTCTCCACGCAGCACCGTTGCGTATTCGCTGGCTTTTCCTATCTGGTAGATAATGATAAAAACCAGGATTATCAATGTTATTATAATAAATACCGACATGGTCGTTCAGCTTATATTTACTTGTTAAATTTTATTCTTTTACTTGTTCTGTCTACCCTGGCAAAAATAATTGCCCGCAATTAATTAACTCAAATGTACCACCGTCTCTTTAAGCATCAGGTTATTCTCAGGTACCAATGATGATTTTGTGAGCGTATTTGACACCGAAAATATCAGTACGCCTACAAAACCCATAAATATACCAATCTCATACCAGTTAATATGCCAGTTGCCGCCAAGCGGGCCGGGCATTACCATTTGGAAAAAGTCGAGCCAGTGGCCAAAAATGATGAACATGGCCATAAAAGTTATCGTAAAATAGTTACGCTTGCTTGGGCGGGACATCAATATCAATATTGGCATACAGAAATTGATAATAAAGTTAGCATAAAATATTACGCTATATGGCCCCTGCTGGCGAAGCTTGAAATATTGAGTTTCATCAGGGATGTTGGCATACCATATCAGCATGTATTGGGCAAACCACAAATAGGTCCAGAATATGCTGAAAGCAAACATAAACTTACCGAGGTCATGCATATGCTCTATAGTTACCAGCCGGAGATTTCCCTGGTTTTTAAGATATACCACCCATAACAGGATCAGTGACATGCCGCTAACAAATGCGCTTGCAAAAGTGTACCAGCTAAACAATGTTGAATACCAGTGCGCCTGTACACTCATGATCCATAACCAGGGGCTTGTGCTCATTTGGGTAAGCGCATAAACAAAAAGAAAAATACCGGACAAGCGGAATACTTTCCAGTATATTTTGGTGTCGTTTTTAGGTGCTTTCTCCTGGGCTTGGGACAAGGCGCTGAATTTGCGCCCGAAGAAAGACCATAAGCCCAGGGTAACTAACGTAAACCCAACAAACATCCCGGGATTAAGAAACGGCTTTTTGCCCAAAAGTATCTTGTCATTGCCCGGAGTTACCCATTGATATATCGTGTTAACGCCGTGAGCATCCCTGAAAGTGAATACAATAAGGAACATAACCACAATAGCAATAGTACTGAAAACCCAAACGTTGGCGCCTATCGCCTCCGGCACACGGCGGTATGCTACTATCCATGACCCCTGCGCAAGAGAAACCGCCGCTTGTATAAAAACACTTACAGCGGTAATTAACGTAAAAAACACACTATCATGCAAAAGCACAGCCCAAAACCTGGCCCTGTCCACATCGGTATGGTGCTGGCCCATCAGCAAACATGCTATACCTGCTATCAGCGTCAGTACCCCAACCCCTATAAAAGCAAGGCTTGTATTTCGTAAGCGGGCGGGTATCTCAAAACGGTCATCCATTGTATGCAACTTTTATTAAAAACGTTTTAAATTCTCTATTTACTTTTTATTCCCATCACCGTCAGCTTCCATGCTCGCGCCGTGATGCTTAGCCGGTGCAGGTTTGGTAACAGCGGGTTTAGCGGCCGCAGGTTTTGCAGCGGCGGGTTTTGTTACTGCCATTGCCATAGGGGCGCTAACCGCTGCCGGCATAGCAGGTTTCACTGTATCCGCTTTAGCCATTGCCGCCGGTGCTGCCGGCCCTTCACCAAAAGCAAAAGGGTCGCCGCCATTTTCTGACTGCACTTTCTTTATATAGGCTATCACCATCCATCTTTGCCGTGCATCCAGTTGGCTTGCATATGAGCCCATCATATTCTTTCCAAACTTTACTGCTGCATACATCTGGCCCACAGGCATGTGTGTATATTTTGCGTCTTTAAAATTAGCCGGCATTGAGGCAAATTTGCCGCTTGCGAAAAGCGGGCCTTGCCCGTCGAGGTTTGGCCCGTGGCATATTGCGCAGTAAATGTTGAACAGGCGGCCTCCTTCTTTCATTTCATCAGCATTGAAACGCAAAGCTGTAGTATATGTCTTATAGGCCGTTGTATCACCTTCTTTAAGATGATCAGGCATCATATGGCCGCGGGCAATTGTACCGGCAACAGGCAGGCGGCTTGTCTGGCTGTCTGCAAAGTTGGGGTTAGACGTATAAGCATCGTAAGCACGCGAGTAGGTCATATCGGGTGCATAAATGTGTCCCGGGGTACGACGCAGGCTACCTGAGTCGCACGACATCAGTCCAATCGTTATTCCCAGGCTTGCTACTATTATGCTTTTAATCTTATTCATATCAAATTCAAAATCTGTTAATTGTTAAAGGGTTCATTGAGCAACCTTCATTGAGCAATGGAGCCTTATGTTATCCCGCACTTAACGCTTCATAAGGTTCTTTTTTATCCCATCTTCCGTACCACCAGCCTGCTTCCGCTATTTGTATCGAAGTTTCTTTAGCGCCTGTCGCTTTAAGAAATGCAATAACTTCCTCTTCAGATGTATGTTTGTTAAGCTCTATGGCCATTACAAACAGGTCGTCGCTTTGGCGGGGATGGAAAACATGTTTTTTAACCCCCGGCATTATCTGGTTCAGGTAGCAGAAAGTCAGCGTCATTCCTACCGCAGCAAACAATACCGTTAGCTCGAAAGTGATGGGTATCCATGCCGGAAGGGCAAAATGCGGCTTGCCACCATATATTATAGGCCAGTCGGCAGTGTATATCCAGGAGATAAAACCTACAGCAGTTGATGTACCGCACAAACCATAAATGAAGCCGGCAATATGCAGGTCAGTCCCTTTTAATCCCATAGCTTCATCAAGTCCGTGCACCGCAAACGGAGTGTAGATATCGTGTATCTTATAACCGCTTTTGCGCACTTTTTTGACTGCCGGAAATAAAACTTCCTCATCATCGTAAGCCGCCACAGCAAATTTCTTTATAGCCATTTTATTTTAATGTTCAAATTTCAAAAAACAAATTCCATTCAATACAAATTCTAAAGAACAAATTCCAAATTCCATTAATGATGCGGCACTTCCAGCAGATGCTCTTCATCATGATGGGTAGTGGCAATATGGATAAATTCCTCTGTGCTTTGATTGTCAATTTTCACCATGTCCTTCTTATAAAACTCTCCCGATGTTTTGAGGATGAATTTAATTTCAGCCACGGCAACTACAGGGAAGTATTTTGCAAATAAGAAATAGCAGGTAAAGAACAGGCCGAATGTACCGAGGTAAAATCCGACCTCTGGCCATTGAGGGCTGTAGTAGGACCAACTGCCCGGTATCCAGTCGCGATAGGTAGATGTTACGATGATTACAAATCGCTCGAACCACATACCTATATTCACTACTATTGACATAATGAATGTAAAAGGTACATTACGGCGTAATTTCTTTACCCAAAATAACTGTGGCGATACCACGTTACAGGTCATCATAGCCCAGTAGCTCCACCAATAAGGGCCCATGATGCGCCATTTGAATGCGCCCATTTCACCCCACGACTGGCTGTACCAGGACATGAACAACTCAGTAAGGTAGGCTACACCCACAATGGAACCAGTAAGTACGATGATCTTGTTCATTGCTTCCAGGTGGCCTATTGTAATGTATTGCTCCAGGTGAAGGATCTTGCGGGTAACCACCAGCAGTGTATTCACCATCGCAAACCCTGAAAATACCGCGCCGGCAACGAAATACGGAGGAAAGATGGTAGTATGCCAGCCGGGAATAACCGATGTGGCGAAGTCGAAGGACACTATGGTATGCACAGAAAGTACAAGTGGCGTGGAAAGGCCGGCAAGCACAAGGGCAAGCGCTTCCTGGCGCTGCCAGTTTTTAGCTGTTCCTGTCCATCCGAATGAAGCGATACCATATGCCATCTTACGGAATTTGGTCTTTGCCCTATCGCGTATCAGCGAAAAGTCGGGGATCAGGCCCGAATACCAGAACAACAGCGAAACAGTAAAGTATGTTGAGATCGCAAATACGTCCCAAAGAAGCGGGGAATCGAAGTTGGGCCAAAGTGTACCACGCGTATTGGGAAGCGGCAATACCCAGAAACCATCCCAAACGCGCCCCATGTGGAATATAGGGAACTGCCCCGCACACATTACCGCAAAGATAGTCATAGCTTCTGCCGCGCGGTTCACACCGGTGCGCCAGCCCTGCCTGAACAGCAAAAGGATCGCCGAGATAAGGGTGCCCGCATGGCCAATACCGATCCACCATACGAAGTTGGTTATATCCCAACCCCAGCCAATGGTACGGTTAACGCCCCAGGTGCCTAATCCCCAATATACTGCCCAGGTAACGGAAAATATGCCGAAGCCCAGCAGCAATACTGAAAAGATAAAACCAACATACCACATACGGCCCGGCTTGCGCTCAATAGGCCCTATGATCTCTTCCGACACCTGGTGATAATCCTTGACCACATTGTCAACCAGTGGTTCTCTTACAAACGATTCGTACTTAATATGCATAGCACGTAATTAGTATTTTTAAAAATTAACCCCAAACCCAACCTGCCGCACAAAACAACCCTCGCTTCCGTCCTCACTTTTTAACCTTTTAACTCTTTAACCTGTTAACCCATTAACTTAAATGTGGTACTTAAGGAAGTAGTTCTTTTCTTCGTTAAGCGCGTCTATTTCTTCTGTGTTCCTTATTTTAGCGAGATAGTTTATATTAGGCAGCGTGTGTATATGCTCCAGCACATAGAAAGTACGCTCCCTCTGCTCTTCCTTGCGAAGTTTGGCTATTTTGCTTTCCTTGTCTTTCACATTTCCAAATGTGATCGCATCTGTAGGACAAGCCTGCTGACAGGCTGTTTTCGCAGCACCGTCTTTCATCGGGTGCCCTTCTTTCTTCGCGGCTAATTTTGCTTCCTGCAGGCGCTGTACACAGAAAGTACATTTTTCCATCACACCACGGCTGCGCACCGTCACGTCAGGGTTCAGTACCATTCGGGTCAGATCGTCATTCATATCGTCACGGCGGCCATCTTCATATAGGTTATCGGCGAAGCAATCCGCACCGTTCCAGTCCATCCAGTTGAAGTGGCGTACTTTATACGGACAGTTGTTAGCGCAGTATTTGGTACCGATACAACGGTTGTAAGCCATTTGGTTGAGGCCCTCTGAGCTGTGGTTTGTTGCAGAAACCGGGCAAACGTTTTCGCAAGGCGCATTATCACAATGCTGGCACAGCATAGGCTGGAAAACCGTCTGGATGCTATCCGGGTTATCCGCCATGCCGCTGAAATAACGGTCAATACGTATCCAGTGCATTTCATGTGCCTTCAGCACATGGTCTTTACCTACGACCGAAACATTATTTTCAGCCTGGCAGCCCATAACACAGGCACCGCAGCCAATACAGGTATTCAGGTCAATGGACATTCCCCATTTAACTCCTTCATAAGGGTAATTTGGATACAATGTACCATTTGCGCGGTATCCCTCTTCTGTATTTGAATCAATTATCGGTTCCTTTGCTTCCTTACCTTCTTCCTCCCAGGGCAATGAAGCAAATTCGGCTATTTCCTGTCCACGCTCCTTGAGCAATATATTCGGGTCTTTGCTGAATTCATCCAGGGTATATTCATGTACCACCGGGCGGGCTTCATAGCTGCTGTGCGTCTGCACGATGGCTACATCGTATTTTTCATCCGTCTTTGTAATGGTAACATCAGCATGATGTTCCATGGTCAGCCCGTTATATACCATGAAGGGGTATGCATTCTTACCACCCTTTGTATCGTCGCTTGCTGCAGCGCGGCCTACTTTCGCGTCACGGCCATATCCTACTGCCACAGCTACTACATCATTGTGCATACCGGGCACTACCACTATCGGCAGGTTCACGGTATAACCATTAGCTGCTTTTATGGTTACCACACGTTTTTTTGTATCCACTTCAGTAAACCCGGTCAGCTCAGCATCAAGATCTTTTGCACGTTTGGGAGACATGCACACGTAATTGTCCCAGGTAGCCCTTGTGATCGGATCTGGCATTTCCAGCAGCCAGGGGTT
>Ga0207081_1028_pt2 | contig 24829 bp, 19 predicted proteins | sample Alteio_BWMinHeat_59_FD_153524 | JGI IMG/M metagenome (GOLD analysis project Ga0207081, IMG submission 153524) | Enriched cells from forest soil in Barre Woods Harvard Forest LTER site, Petersham, Massachusetts, United States -... | ecosystem: Environmental > Terrestrial > Soil > Temperate forest >... | reverse complement strand
AAACTTCGGCGCGACCTTGCATTTCATTTCGGCGTTACTTTGTCCGCCCTATCATATTCTTCCGTTAAAGAAAATGGCGAAGCCAGACGTAGTTTGCATAGCAGCGAAGAAACCTCAAGGAACTAATTTAATTAGGCCCGTCTCCGCCTACGGCTACATTCGGGCAGTCTTCGCTTTTTAATTTCAAAATCTATCTTACTATCCATCCTAATTTAGCGGCGCAGCCAGACGTAGCTGCATAGCAGCGAAGAAACCTCAAGGAACTAATTTAATTAGGCCCGTCTCCGCCTACGGCTACATTCGGGCAGTCTTCGCTTTTTAATTTCAAAATCTATCTTACTATCCATCCTAATTTAGCGGCGCAGCCAGACGTAGCTGCATAGCAGCGAAGAAACCTCAAGGAACTAATTTAATTAGGCCCGTCTCCGCCTACGGCTACATTCGGGCAGTCTTCGCTTTTTAATTTCAAAATCTATCTTACTATCCATCCTAATTTAGCGGCGCAGCCAGACGTAGCTGCATAGCAGCGAAGACTGGTGGAGAGAGAGGGATTCGAACCCTCGATGCCCCTTACGGAGCATACACGATTTCCAATCGTGCTCTTTCAACCACTCAGACACCTCTCCTTACAACAAAAATCAAAGATATTTGCCAGATAACGTAAAGTCACCCAACTTATATAAAATATAATCTTTATCGATCAGATTGTGATCTTCTAGGAGCTTGCTTAGGACGCTGTGGCGCTCTTTTGCTCACACCCTTAGCATCTTTGCTTGCCGGCTTTTCTTCTTCATCAAAATCATCTGGCATTGCAACCAATGGAACATCAGTAGCTCTTTTTGCATTCTTTGCTGTTTTTTCTTGTTCTTTATTTAATGCTCTATTTTCTTTAAACGTCGCAAGACCCTTAGTGATAGCATCGCACAAATAATCAAAAATGAAGCTGATTGAGCGTGGCGCATCATCATTTGCAGGAATCACATAATCAATTTGTGAAGGATCACCATTCGTATCTACAAGAGCCACGACCGGTATGCCCACCTTAACTGCCTCGCGAACCGCGGCTGCTTCTTTGCGCACATCAACAACTACCAATGCGCCCAATGGCCATTTCAACGTACGGATGCCGCCGACGTTTTTATCTAAGCGATCTGCAAGCTTTTGATAAACGTTGATCTCTTTTTTGGTGTAATGCATCTGATTTTCATTTTTTGCTTGTTCAGCTTTAGTAATAATATCTTCGTGATGTTGCAACTTAGTTACAGACTTCTTTACTTGAGAGTTATTACTTAAAGTACCGCCAATCCAACGATGGCTCACAAACGGCATACCCGTTTTGCCAGCCGCCACTTTGATTGGTTCTTGGGCAGCCTTTTTGGTACCAACCCATAGAATTTGCTTTCCTTCAGCGGCAACAGATTCCAAGAACTTCGCTGCCTTTTCTAGCTGGATAGCAGTTTTTGACACGTCGATGAGATGAACTTTATTACGATGTCCCCAGATGTAAGGTCTCATCTTTGGGCACCATCTTGACACGAGGTGACCAAAATGTACTCCCGCCTCTACCAACTTCTTGATCATGCAGCATTCCTTTCAGGATTTAATTATCTTGTAAAAAACTCTCTATAAAAGTATCAAAAAACTTAAAAAAAACAAGGCTTGGCTATTAAAATTTTTAAGCTCCTATTACTTCGTTCTTGTTAACAGCTGTTTCAAAGCGGCGCCCTAACAAAAAGGCGGTTAGAAACCATAAAGCCACAATGAAAGCAAAAAAGAATGAATGAACCGCTAAAAACAGGTCTGGGCCGGCCCAAGACATCACCATGTTTGCAGTCGATCCACTTGATTTGGCAAACTTGCTACCAAAAGCGTCTATCCACGATTTAGATTTAAACTTAATATCTTTTACCGTAGGGATATACAAACTTTCTCTCACAGGATGGCTAAAGGCATAGTTTACTGCTTTCAATGCTATAACAGCAAAAAGAATCGCCTGCGCATCGCCATTTACCATAGCATAAAACAGTAATGTACCGCTCAGTAATGGTATCAACAACAAACATATCCGGGTTCCCAATGCCGCAAGGAGCGCTCGCGTTCCTATAAAAGCAATGAAAAGGCCTACAACATGCGCAATTAATGCAACTTTGAACAAAAATGCACTTTTGGCTGACATGTTAATATATTTTTCAGCAACCCCTAATTTTAAATAACTCAATACCGTTGCAATTATTTCATAAAAATAAACCATGCAAAATATGCCCATCACATAAGGATAGCGAAAAAGCATGATGAAGCCTTCAAATATACCCGTTTTTGCCTTATGAGCATCTTCTCGCTTTTTTTCCACTTGATACGAAGCCTCATAACCATGCAAATACTGGGCTGGCACTTTTTTTATAAGCGCATAAATAACAAAAGGAACCACTAATATTGCTAAGGCTGAGACAACCAATACAATCTGATGAGCAAAAACGTCATACGCAAATGAATTTTTTTGAGCGCACCAGCTAAATAACGCCCATGAACCTCCGGCGCTCAAAATACCTCCGAGCTTAGACCCAGAAACCATAAGCCCATAGTTTCTTTTGGCAGAGTCAGGACTATTAACCGAATTGGCAAAAGCCCAAAATACGCCCACTACAAAGGGAGAATACCCTTCAAAAAAATAGTACGAAATCCAGCCAAACAGCCGATAGGGGCTCGTTACCGTATTTACAATACCAATAGTTTCATGTCCAATAAAATAAGCTATAACCAGTGACATGAGGCCATAAAAAATCACATAAATAGTCAGCAATTGATACCGGCGCACGCGATCAACGATGATAGAATACAAAAATATAGCAGGAACCAAGACAAGCATGGACGAAATCTTGGCCATCGGGATCCAATCCCGTCCGACAGTATTGAGAAAAATAGCATCTTTTAGGTCACTCGCTACGGTATAGCCAATGATAACAAAGAAAAATGCCAGAGCGAGTAAAAAAACCTTAAGTTTTTCCTGTGGTTCAACATTCAATAAGCCGCCAACTATATGCCGCATCTGCATCGCCCTTTGCTGAAATGTGTAGATCTTATACAAAAAGAATCAACAAGAATCAACCTGCCATTAGATTTAAGTGTACCAATTGCATTATCAAGCGCAACTAAATACCGCGCTAATTAAGTCTTTTTTCTTTTTCAAGCTAGACATCGCCCGCGGTTTTCAAATAGAATATCCTCCTCTTCTCATATATTATTGACAAATAAAGGGAAAAAAGTACCCTTAAGATATTGGGGGTATCTTAGTTAAAAACGCTCAAACAATTGAGCCTTTTATAGCCCGTGTAAATCCTCCAACATTCACTGCATGCATATTAGTATAGGAGCTGTATACCATGGCAATAACTGACACATTAGATACATATTCGGCGTCCGCTTTGGAGCCATTTGAGGCCACTTTACCGCTTCTTCCTCTAAAAAACGTTGTAATATTACCCAAAAGCATTATCCCCATTATTGTTGGTCGAGACATGTCAATCCGCGCTGTTGAGCATGCGCTTAAAATGGATCGCCTCCTTTTTGTCACTTCTCAAAAAGATCAGGATGTTGAGTCTCCCACGCTCAATGACGTCTTTACTTTTGGCACCAAAGCAATAATCTTGCAAGATCCTGTACGGATGCCCAATGGTGCTTTAAAAATTTTAGTAGAAAGTATTGGCCGTGCAAAAGTAGAACAGATTTATGAATCTAATAATTTTTTGCATGCACTCTATGTTGATGTCCCCAGTGCTAATGCCGATGACTCAATAAAATTACATGCATTGTGGCGGCAATTACGCAAAACATATCTTGCATACACAAAACTAGACGAACGCGCTCCTGCAAACCTTATTGATAACATACAAACACCAACAGAAATAGACCACGTCACCGATACCATCGCCGTGCACAGCAGCCTCACATTCCAAGAGCGCCAATCAATTTTGGAAACAGCAGACCTTCACGAGCGCATGTTACAGCTCTGCACTCTTATTGAAAAAGAAGTTGATATTCTGGAAACAGAACAGCGTATTCGCGGGCGCATTCAACATCAAGTTGAAAAAGGCCAGCGTGAATATTACCTACAAGAACAAATGAAAGCTATTCATAAAGAATTGGGTAAAGAAGATCAAAGTGCAGAAATTGAAGAGTTGCGTGCCAAAGCGAAAAAACTAAAACTCCCTGAAGACGCATTCAAACAAGTAGAAAAAGAGTTGCGACGCCTTGAACAAATGCCTCCTCTTTCTTCCGAGGCATCAGTCAGTCGACATTATGTCGATTGGATACTCTCACTTCCTTGGCATACAATGACTAAGGACACCATTAGTATCAAGCAAGCACAACATATCTTAGATACGCATCATGCAGGCCTTTCTAAAGTTAAAGAGCGCATTATAGAATTTTTGGCAGCCAAAAAATTTTCTAAAACCCTTGATCGTTCTCCGGTACTTTGTTTGGCCGGTCCTCCGGGTGTTGGTAAAACATCGTTGGTAAAATCGATTAGTGAAAGTATGGGACGCGAATTCGTGCGTATTTCTCTTGGAGGTGTACGCGACGAAGCTGAAATTCGTGGCCACCGCCGCACGTATATTGGGGCATTGCCAGGCAAAATTATTCAAGCAATGCGTAAAGCACGTAGTAAAAATCCCGTGATTTTACTTGACGAGATAGATAAAATGTCTCGCGATGCACATGGTGACCCTGCTGCTGCATTACTCGAAGTGCTTGATCCTGAACAAAATAAGACATTTACTGATCACTTTTTAGATGTTGATTATGATCTTTCTAAAGTTATGTTTATCGCAACCGCAAATGTTATAGAAAATATTCCGTATCCTTTGTTTGATAGACTTGAAATCATTAATATATCCGGCTACACGGAATCTGAAAAACTTGCTATCGCACGCCAATTTTTAATTCCTCGCAATCTGCAAGAACATTCGCTTAATGACGCACAATTTACTATCAGTGATGAGCTATTAAAACATATTATTGATGTATACACCAAAGAAGCTGGTGTTCGACAGTTAGAGCGTATTATTACTAAATTAATGCGTAAAACAATTCAAGAGTTGTTACAAGATAAAAAGAAAAAGTCTGTAGAAATAACGTCTGAATTGTTACTTGAATGGCTCGGACATTCTCACTTTAAAAAGACAAGCCTTAATACTAAAGGGCATCATATAGGTGTTGCAACAGGATTGGCATGGACAGAAATTGGTGGTGATGTACTTGAAATTGAAACTTCAATATTAACAGGAAAAGGCAACGTTACGCTCACGGGGCAATTAGGCGATGTCATGCAAGAGTCTGCGCATGCAGCAATAAGTTACATTCGTTCACGTGCCAAAGAATTGGATATCAAAGGATCATTTCATACCAACAGAGATACGCACATTCATATTCCAGAAGGCGCTACACCAAAAGATGGCCCATCTGCGGGTATCACTATGTGTGTCGCACTTATTTCTGCATTAACTAAAAATCCTACGCGTAATGATGTAACAATGACTGGCGAAATAACGCTGCAAGGTCGTGTTCTTGCCATTGGTGGCTTGAAAGAAAAGTTACTTGCTGCAAAACAATATAATTTTTCAACGGTCATCATTCCTCAAGAAAATGAAGATGATTTGAAAGATGTGCGCAAAGAGATCGATTTAGGATCACTTAATATCGTTCTTGCCAGCACCATGGAAGATGTTCTTGCGGTTGCATTCAAAAAAAATCCTTTACAAAAAGAAGTACGTAACATAAAAAAAGTGACGCGCAAAAAAACTACTAGCAAAGCGCCACAATAACGGTACACTTAAGGCACAAATAAACACATTACAAAAGGGTTTCATCATGAAAAACACATCTTTAGCTTTAGTGTTGTTAACACTTGGAGTGCTATCCGGTTGCACAAAGGAAAAAGTTACGACTAGAGAAGTAACTATGACTGTTCCTGATGTGCATCCACGTAAAACAATTCATGACGCAGCAACATGGGTCGCGTCACAATGCGTTGAAGATTAAATAAGAATAGCTTCTTATTGAAAAGTAAAAATGGTAATGATGTACAAGATTGTGCATCATTACCATTTTTTTATGCAATCGTTTACTCATTTTTAGTCTGTCTACGAGAATCTTGCTTCATACTCATGAAGTTATCTATTCTAACAAACAAAGAATATCTCATATTCATAAAAAGGAGCATAGATGAAGAAATGTCTCGTTACTCTACTCAGCTTTTGCATTTTAGGTGGTTTGTCCGGTTGCTGCGCAAGCTGTGAAAAACAACAAAAAGAACCGCGATGCTACAAAAAAGAAATCTGTCGCGAAAAAAAATGTCATAAGCCATGTAAAAAAAAGAAGTGTGAAATGGACATGATGGACGATAGAGACTAAATTTCTTTTTTAGAAAAATAAAAGGCTGCAGAACATTATGCGGCCTTTTTTGCTTTAATATACGCCATCATGGTGTCGACCACTTGTTGCAATGTCATATCAGTTGAATCAATGGCAATTGCATCTTCTGGCATTACCAATGGTGCATTTGCGCGTACAGTATCTCTTTGATCACGGGTCATAATCGCTTGCGCTTCTTGCTGTGCCGTTTGCTTGTCATGTGCGCTATGTCGCGTGCTATCCGCTAATGCACGGCGCGTACGTTCTTCAAGCGACGCTGTTAAAAAAAATTTAAATGCTGCATTGGGAAAAGCGACGCTTCCCATATCTCTTCCGTCTGCAACTATAGTACGCTGTTGCTCTGCTAGATGACGCTGTATTATACCAATCTCAATTCTTACACTATCAACAACACTAATAATCGATGCACATTCATCCATTTCTGGTGTTTTGAGATAAGCAGTAATCTCAATACCATCAAAAAGTATACGCACCCCATGATTAAGATCGTAGCCATACCTTAATCGTTCATAATTACAATATAAGGCTACGTCACTAGAATTAGGATTTTGTAACTTACTTTTGGAATAATCAGCATGATTTTTAAGAATGTAAGCGCATGCTCTGTATAGTAGTCCCGAGCAATAATAGTAATAGCCTAATGTTTCTGCCAATAATTTCGCAGCGGAAGATTTACCACTCGATGACGGCCCATCTATAGTAATAATCATTACACTCCTAAAAAAATTCAGTTCAATCTTATATCCAATCCCATTAATTCCACACTGGTTCGACCGTTCCAATTATTTTCTGAAACTTCTGCTGCAATACTAAATGGCTCTTGTCCATGCGCTATCAATTGTTCATAAAGCTCCGGTCTATTGAAAAAAATGACCGGCTTTATAACACCATCCGCAAATATCATGCACTTTAAATGCACATCTTTTAGCAGTTTTGGTTTTTGTACTAATACAACGTCATGCACATAAAACAAAGGCGATTTATTTGCATGACCAAACGGTTCTAAATGCCGCATATCTTGCATAAACTTTTGATTTAAATCAGAAAGACAAACATGTGCATCAAGCGTTATTTTTTGTGATAAATCAAAAGGAGTTAGTTGCTTGGTAATCATTGCAGACAAACGTTCTTTGAGCACTGACACATTATCAATTTTTAATGATAGTCCTGCAGCAAGCGAATGGCCGCCGAACTGATTTAATAGGTCACGCGACGCATCCAGTGCATTGAACATGTTAAATTCAGGAATAGAGCGGCATGAACCTTTTGCGATGCCATCATGCGTAAGATGTAATAATATGGTTGGCTTGCCATAGGCAGCAACAAGGCGCGATGCAACAAGACCGATGACACCCGGTGGCCAATCGCGACTTGATGCAATAATAATATTATCGCGTTCAGGATTTACAATGCCACTTTCTATCTGTTTGACTACATCTTGAAAAATTGAACGCTCTATCGCTTTGCGTGCTTCATTCAATTCAAATAATACCTGTGCAACTTCCTTAACCTCTTGTGCATCAGAGCCAATTAAAAATTTAACCCCTTTGCGCGGATCTTCAAGGCGACCCAAGGCATTAATTTGCGGTGCAATAGAAAACCCAATATCGGTCGCAGATATAACTACCTTATCTACTTTGCCATTACTTTTGAGCGCTTTGAGTGAAAGGCTTTCAACTTTACTGACATAATGTAATCCATAACGTACCCAAAATCGGTTTTCGCCAAGCAAGGGTACAACATCTGCAATAGTTCCCAACAACAATAGTTCATATGCCTTATTTGGCAACTCTTTACCAAGCCGTTGATATAATAATGATATTAATTTAAATGCAACGCCAACTCCCGCAAATGCTTTGAATGGATAGGTGCAATCATCCTGATTGGGATTAACAATAGCATATGCATCTGGCACATGGCCGTGGGGACGGTGATGATCGGTAATAATAAGATCAATGCCACACTCTTTTGCTTTTAATGCGGGCTCAAAAGCAGTAATACCATTGTCTACCGTTATAATAACGGTATAGCCACTTTCTGCAGCACGCTCAACAACTTTTGTTGAAATGCCATACCCATCTCGCACGCGATGCGGTAAAAAAAAGTTAACCTGTGCTTGGAGGGGCAATAAAGAGATCATCATCAACGCCGATGAAGTAATCCCATCAACATCATAGTCACCGAAAATGAGTATTTTTTCATTATTGCGCAATGCTTGTTCGATGCGTTCAACTGCTTTTTGCAGATCTTTCATCAAAGCGGGATCTGCAACATCTTTTTCATATGAGCTGAATAAAAATTCTTGAATAGATTCACGACTGGTAAAACCACGATTGAGTAATGTTTGGGCTATGGGAAAAGAAAGGTTATAAGAACTGGCAATATCTGCAATCTGTTTTTTGTCTTCTTCTGGCAAGAGCCACATATATTTTGCGCCTTGCACCGTTGTTCGTTTCACTGCATTTGTTCCCATATACTAAAAAATAAATTAGCCTTTTCTAGTATATGGGGCAAATAGCTAAAATCAAAGAATATTCAGAAGAATAATGCGTTACTTATGCTTTTTATATATCGAGTTCAAGACATGACGCCATTCAGCCGGTGTTCTCTTAGATTCTGTTTTTTGTATTAACTTGCCATTTTTATAGAATCTCAATTCGGGAATGGTCTTCATAGTACGAAATGCTCTGTACTTATCTGCATTCACGTAAATAAATACAACATCAGGATACTCTGCAGGATACGCTGCACAAATTATTTCCAATGCTTTCATGGTGTCTTGACAATAAAGACATCGATCTGCGCCAATAAAAATGACTACATTGCCTTCCGCCACAATGTCTTGTAGCACTTGGCTTGGTGTTAACCCTGGATTTTGGGCAAGAACCGTCTTGAATGACGTTGTTTTACCAGGATCGATACTTACTGCATGGCATCGCTGAACCTTTATGGTTGCCCAAATAAGTAATGCTAGGCAGAGTAAAAAAGCTAATCTCATGCTTTTCATAAGAAAACCCCCATTTATACTAATAAAATGCTATTACTTATATGATATTCTATCTGAAAAGATTGTCAAGGGGCAGGAGCTCCACATATGGCTTTAAAGGGGTTTTTTCCGTTCCCGTTCGCCCTGAGCACAGTCGAAGGGTAAAATTGCTATCTTTGTTTTATCGCTTTAAGGTTAATAAAAACAAAATACATCTTTTTTACCCTTCGACTGTGCTCAGGGCGAACGGATAGAGGGATATTTAAAAAGTTTCACATTTTCGGATAAGCTCTAATTTTTTGATAAGCTCTAAACACAAAAAATAGGATCACCAACTAAAAGGGCCTTGGATCTAAAAATAGTTCCAAGGCCTTTTCTTTACAGCAAAAAACAGTGAAATCGTTATTTCATCTTATCTATTTTCCATTTAATGGCTGCCAGCAAGGCATCTTTGTTTGCCAACACATTAAAAGTACATAGATTAACTAATTTTTCTGATTCAGCCTGCGCATAACCAAAATTGAATGTATCGCAAAAACTACTTTCAGCACATTTTGCTACATTAAAGTCTTTTATATTATCAAAGCCTGTCAATTGATTGTTCTCTGATAATGTAGTGGTTATCAATTGCTGGTCATCGGTCAATGGGAACCATATAACAAGAGGACACGCTGGATCATTATTATCTTTAAAGATGGTCATTGGAGTCACCAATATATTTGCATCTATGTGAGGGAATTTAAGCCCACGATCACGTGCATATTTTTCAGCTTCCATTAAATCTTTCAAGCTTCCTGCAACATTTCTTTTGCCCGCCTCTATTGCTGTTGAATAAGAAGCATCAAAGAATATAAGAATATCTGATTGTCGTCGCTCTTTTTCACCACTTACTGCCGGATATGGTAAATTAAAATCAATACCCGCATCAATCATGGTCATATATTTGTCATCACGTATTGGACTCGTATCCATACCGAGAGTAAAGTTATGTTCTTCTGACATTGCAAGGCGACTATCGCCAAAATGATGGATAATTGTTTCTTTCACAAACTTATCAAGAGAACTACCAGCTTCTTTGCCTGTCATTATCTCTTGCCATATACGCTCAATCGATGCAGAAAATGCAGAACCAAAAATACCAAATAAGAAGCCCAATGGAATCTCTGGATCATCTGTTATAGATTTGCCATTACTAAATGTGCGCCCAAATCCCCAGAGTGGTACATAATGCCCCAACCAAGGGCTACCAACTTCGAATGGCGTGAATTCATACCAACCATACTGTTTATGCGCTGCTTTACGGCCATCTACTGCTACATAAATAGGGAAAGGCCAATCACCTGCAGCCAGTGTTTTTGCTTGATCAGATAAAAGAACCTGTTGACGCTTGTCACCTAAATTATCGAACAACATATTCGCAAGAAGTGCGCCAAATAAATCCACTATAGTAAGCGGTTCACGATAGGCTACTTTCACTTTATATGCATTGGAAATAAGCTTCATTTCTTTAGGAGTTAAAACACCAATTTTCTTTTTGGCAAGATTGATAAGATCAGTTTTAAATGCATTTACCGTTTTTTTGCTATTAATCCATGTTCCCAAAAACCACGTAGAACCAGAAAGTCCTGATATATACGTAGTCATATCAAGTACACCGGCCGTTTCCATACCAACCATGAATCCTAATGTTGCAAGCATTGCACGGTAACCGCCACCACTGCATACCAATGAGATAGTCGGCGTCTTTCTTTCTAGCAATGTAAGATTAAATGCTTTATTGACTGCTTTATTTACCTTTGCTTTGCGCTTTTTGATGATGGCCGTTTCTTCTGCAGGCACTACATTGGTTGTACGAACAACAGCAACATCTTTTCTATGCTTATTGTTTTTAACCTCAGGTAATGTTTCTTTATCAATAAGAGCATCGATTATGCCCTCTTTCACCGTTTCTTTTGCACCACTTATCGCTTTTACAAAATCAGAATGTTCGAGTGAGTTGAGCATCACTAAGCGACCATTTTGTTCTTCAAAATAAAATTTTAGCAAATTTGGCAATGCGGGATATTTTAATGATTTATGGGGAAAACTTTTTACATCCTGTAGTGTCATTGTTTGAGTAAAATCATTTTCATTTCGACTTACTACAATATAGCGCTTTGTGGTACTCGCTATTCCTGTTCTTGTAACATCAAAAGATACGTTTTTATCTGGCATCAATTTTGTTCGTGCAGTCACCAGTTTGGCTTCCCCACTCGCTAAAACATGATAGCCAGCAACATATAATGGTATTTTTGTTTCGTTGTATAATGTCCGATTTGCAAAAAGTGGCAATGATCCAAGGCACATTACACCATATAAAACATACCGCATCTTCATCCATCCCCCTTTGTAAAAATTTATAGGCATATAGTAACAAAAGTAAAAATCAAAAAACAATAAAAGTTGTTGTTGAAAATTAGATATCACGCGTGATAACGTAATAATGCTTGTATGCGTTTTAACTAGAAAAGAGGAAGTTATGAAAAAAAAGATATCATGTATCATACTCATCTTATCTGTATGTATAACAGTATCGTTACAAAGTATGCAGCAACTTTCAAAAGTCAAGCCACTTATTACTCCCGTTACCACAAAATCTTTAAGCTATTGGCAACGATTTAAGGATTCCATGCAAGATTTTGGTAATAGATCCCGTTCTTATTTTCATAACCGCTCTTTTTATAAACCTGTATATACGACCCAAATAACAACACAACCTCAAGCCCTTGTTATTACACCTTCCCAAAAAGCAACTTTCTGGACATCGATCGTCACCACATTTAAACAGTTGTTTGGATACCACGAGCAGAAAAGCTCTGTAAAAGATATGTTCGAAGAATTAAATACGTTATTACAAAATCTCACTTTGAAAAGCGAGTCAGAACTTTTATATTCTTTTTCGTTTGAGCAATATAAAGAGAAATGGAAAAATATACTTACTGCCGAATATAATGGCACCACACTTCTTGATACATTACTCAATTTTTTTGTATCGCGTGACACTTTAGGCAACATTCAATTGCAAAATCTTACGTACGTAGGGTTTATTCATCCATTTTTCCATACACTCGTGACTAACAATGTGCGATTTAGTAGCGAAGGTAAGAAACTTGCAGAACAAATCTATGCAACCATTAATGATTTGTTAGCACAGGGTGCTAATGCCACAGATACTATCCGCCTAGAAGATTTTAAATACATGCTAAATCAATACAAGACGGATACAGAGAAATCTTAAGAACTTGGCATAAGAAACATTCTTAGTCTCGTGGCCGCAATGTTGGAAAAAGAATAATATCTTTAATTGATGTTGTATTGGTCAATAACATCGTCAAACGATCAATACCAATGCCCGCACCCACTGTTGGTGGTAAGGCATGCTCAAGCGCTTTTATATAATCAGCGTCATAATGATGCGCTTCTGCATCTCCGCCGGCACGCGCTTGCGCTTGTTGTTTGAATCGTTGTGCTTGATCATCAGGATCATTTAGTTCGTTAAAGCCATTTGAAAGTTCCATACCCGCAACAAAAAGTTCAAAGCGATCCGTAATTGCGGGATTGCGCTCATTCTTTTTGGCAAGCGGTGAAACTTCAACAGGAAATTCTGTAATAAAGGTAGGATTTTTAAGATTAGGTTCAACTAAACGTTCAAACAATGCAAATAGCTTTTCGCCCCAACTTGCCTGCGCGTTTGCAAGTGCAACACTGTGTTTTTTAATAACATCATTAATAGTATCTGGTTGCAAGTCATCTGATGAGCAATGGGCATATAATGCTACCGCTTCTTGCATAGTCAAACGAGGAAATGGCGTTGCGAAATCAATCATGAGATCACCATAAGGAACACACAGCACTTCACACACTTCCATAACGATAGATCTGAGCATCTGCTCTATAAAATCCATCATCCAATGGTAATCATTATGTGCGGCATACCATTCAACCATCGTAAATTCAGGATTATGGCGCGTTGAGATGCCTTCATTTCTAAAATTACGGTTAATTTCATATACTCGTTCAACACCGCCGACGACTAATCGTTTTAGATACAGCTCCGGCGCAATACGTAAATAGAGCTGAAGATCAAGAGTATTGTGATGGGTTACAAAAGGACGTGCTGCAGCACCACCAGGAATAGGATGCAACATCGGCGTTTCTACTTCAACAAAACCATTCCCATCAAAAAAGGTGCGCATCGCACGAATAATCAATGAGCGCTTTAAAAATCGCTCTCTACTTTCTGCATCACTTATTAAATCAAGGTAACGCTGACGATATTTAATCTCTACGTCTGCCACACCATGAAATTTATCTGGTAGTGGATGTAAGCATTTACTCAATAATGCAAACGATGCAACTTTTAAGGTAACTTCACCTGTTTTTGTTTTGAATGAAGTGCCTGAACACCATACAATATCACCCATATCGATATAGCGTTGCCACTGATCAAATGCCGTCTCACCAACATCATCTTGCTTGAGATAGATTTGCAATCTTCCTGAAGCATCTTGAATATGAGCAAAAAGCGTTTTGCCATGACCGCGCATAGTCATAACACGACCCGCTACATGATAGACACGCGATTCTTTATCTTCACTAAATTCATCGAACACATCTTTACAATGCGCATTTACTTCACGCGCTTGAGGCCAAGGTTCAATACCTGCTTTGCGCATCGCATCAACTTTTTCTCGTCTTATCTGATGTTCATCGGTGATTAATGTTTGATTACGCGTGTCGTCCATAACCGTATCTTTCAGCTATCTACTATACATTTTAATGACTTTCAATAGCCAGTATACCCAATCCTAAATCTTTTGACAGTCTCAATTTCAGAAGTATCTTTGCCAAAATATATAAAAATGAGCAAAATTGACAATTTGAACAATTTTGGTAGGGTTAAAGTAATAAATGGGGATTTTTCCAGGGGAAATGGGGGTTATTATGGAAAAGAAATACTCTATTACTGCTTTATTGGTAGCTTGCTTTGCTCAGGCCAGTTTTGGCATGGGTATGGGCACTTTTGATGCTCTTAAACCTGCCATAACTGAAAATGTGGCATTTCATTCATTACAAGATTTTATTGATACTATTGCAGAACAGTTGCAAGAAAAACTAACGTTAGCTAAAGATCTTGCAAAGCAGAAACAGCTCAATATTACACAAACTAATGCCCATCTTTTGTTTGCTCTTAAAGGTAAAAAATTGGGCCCCCTCAAATCTTCAAATAAAGATCTCATTCGCAACATATTAGATCGATGCAAAGAAAGCAAAACGACAACGATCTCTCAATTGTTGAAAAAAGAAACAGAAATATGTGCTGAAAATTATTATGTGTTGTATCACAGTACGCAACCTTCTATCTATGCGATCCATTACATTGATACAAAGCTTTTTATGCTCTATCAAAAACTCATCTACCATACTCCAATAAATGCACCACACATCTTAAAACTTCGCCAAGGTGCATCATCCATACCAGATGCAAAACATGCAGAAACACGTTGCCGATTTATAAAAAATGGTGCTGAAGATGACTGGCAAGACCGAGAATTTCTTCTTTCATGCAATAGTGCATTAAGTGGCAATGTCGTGTGTAGTGGCGAATGCACTCTCAATTACTGGTTAACATCAGATAACCAATATTACTTTTCCTATAAAATCGAAAATCTTTTGAACGATTATAAAGAGTTATATGATTCCGCAAAATTGTATATCACTCAGTTAGAAGCAGTAATTAACGAGATGAGTACCCATTGCAAAACCGGTGTACTGCTCCAACTCATTTTCAAAACGCCTTCTCTGGTAGAAGAATGTGTATATTCTGCAAAACTTTGCGGACCAAAAAACCCCGTAACATTATCTTCCGGCGAAACCGATAATCCAGTTACCATACTCGATGCTTTACGCCATAATCCCGAATCGTTTCAAACAGAAATCGACGATTTACAATTCCGAGTAGTGCTAACCAAAGATAAGTTACTTGATATAGCAAATCCCGATATCTACAACAATTTCGAAGTGCATCCTTATTGCTTGCCACAAGAAACTCTAGAGGCATTTCATCAAGAAGTGAATCGCATTATGCAAGCAATAGAAAGTGATTATCTCCAACACATGCAAATGATGCATCTCCAAGGCATAGATCATCATGGTTAGTTCATTAAAAACGCTTGCTTTAGGAATTCTCAGCTTATTTCAACAGCAAGCGACTCTTAATAGTTACTGTTATACAACGTTGAATGACTATTGGCACAAAACTGCCGATGAACAAGAAGAACAAAAACAACAGGCATTGAGCAAAAATGCTCGCCTTTCCCAAACAAGTGCACACCTTTTATTTGGGATAACAAATGCCGGAAAACAAAGCATTACTACATTACTCGAACGATATCGCAACGAACGAAATGCATCAATAGACCCACTCGCAGCGCTTACACCCGCTTTGACAAAAGAACATGAAGCAAATACACACCATTTCCGCGTACTTTACACCAGCGAACAGCCACAATTTTATGCGGCACATTATATAGACACCTGTTGCAAAGCGCTTTATCAAGAATGCATCAAAAATAACCCTATTTCTTGCGAACATTTTCTTATATTGCGCCAACCATGCCCCGAACAACCTTTTGATGATTTTGATGCTCAGGCACAAAAGCGTTTGCAGTATCTAACAAATGGTGTCAATTACGGTGGTGATAATCATTCATATCATCAACGGTATTTATTGTCTTGCAATGCCGCAATCCTTGGTAACATAGAAAATTGGGCAGAATGCTCGTTCAGGTATATGCTGCAAAAGCATCGAGCGCGCAGTGGCGATGCAGTTACCATACAATTAGAAGCACTCTTTGCTCAATACGCAGAATTGGAAACTTTTTTTACAGAACATATGCATGAACTTGAACAAGCCATTGATCAATTTGTTGCAAATGCCCCTTCTGGCATTCTTCTGCAACTTATATTTAAATCCGATGATCTTCTTAAGTCTTGTTGCTATTCATCCGGCCCTGGCGGAAGTTTAGAAAGTGTATCGATACAATATGAGTTCGGACAAGGATATGAATTGATAGAAAATCCTGTCATCATTCTTGATACATATTGCAGAGAACCGTATCTTTTCCATTCCCTTGATACGGTACAACTTCGTCTTATTCTTACTTCTGACTTGCTGCTTGACATAACAAATCCAGAAATCACCGCGAATGTAGAAATGTATCCCTATTGTTTAAATCCAGAAGTGCTTAATTGTTTTCATGAAAAAGTAAAAACTGTATGCTACGCATAAAAGATGATTATGCGACCCTTATTGCGGAGCCAGTTCATGAACAACACACGTTATTATAATATCACCCTTCTTTTAGTAAGCGTTTTTTATTGCGCCGATATAAAAACACACAACCCTTCTCTTGCCACATTCAAACACAAAAGTGCCGCCGTGCTTCCCCTATTTAAACAAGAAAATCTTGATGCACTCAATAACATGGAAATCAATTCTTGTTCAAACACCGACCCTTCTGATACATGGGTTCTTTTAATGCGAGAAGTAGAAGGAAAATCCGATGGTGGCACCTATGCCCCTGCTAGCGGCGGAGCCGAAAAAGGCGAAACACCGCTCCAAACTGCTGCACATGAAGCATTCGAAGAACTGATTACACAAAAAACAATAGGAAAAAATGTACATGAAATAGAGCACTATCTGCAACCCCGTCGCAAGCATAATCACACAACGCACATCATCGTACACGATAATGACAAAAAAAAGAGTAAAAATGTAACCTATATCACAGAATTTAATCATTACATGCATGCTATACACAACAACTTTTATGATGCACTTACAAGAGAAAAAAAAGCAGCAAAAGCAGCCGGGAAAAAATACTCTTCATTTACCGAGAAAGATCGCCTTGCATATGTAAAGTGGGATGACTTACGAAAAATAATCGTAAATAATCCGCACAGCAATCATTTGGAAATGGAAGCATGGGTTGTACATCCAAAAACATTAGAACTCAAAAGGGAACGTATCAAACTGCGCCCTTATTTTGTTGTAACGGTACGCGACTTTTTTGAAAATAAACCTTATGTAAAAGGTAAAGAACCACGAGTGCGGTTTTACCACGATTAACAATTACTGAAAAATATGCCTCGCAATAATTGCGGAGATATATTTATTACTCGACAAGCAAACGATAATTTTCTTCTATCTGTTCCCAATTGACAACATGCCACCACGCGCCAATATAATCGGGTCTACGATTTTGATATTTCAGATAATAAGCATGTTCCCACACGTCGAGCCCCATCACGGGTTGCAGGCCTTTTGAAACGGGACTGTCTTGATTTGGCGTTGTTATAATAGAAAGTGCTTCGTTACTGTTAACCACAAGCCATGCCCAGCCACTGCCAAACACTTTCTTTGCTGCCGCATTAAATTGCTCTTGGAATACATCAAAGTCACCGAATGTGCTATCGATTGCATCAGCAATGTACCCACGCGGTTTTCCCCCACCATTTTTTTTCATCAATGTCCAAAACATTGAGTGATTCAAATGTCCGCCACCATTGTTGCGCACCGCCGTTCTAATTTCTTCTGGCAAGCCATCCAAATCTTCAAGTAATGCATCGAGCGATTTTTCTTGCAATGCAGGATAATTCTCTAATGCCTTATTTAAATTATCTACATACGCTTGATGATGTTTGGTATAGTGAATCATCATAGTTTCTTTATCGATATACGGCTCAAGCGCATCGTATGCGTAGGGCAATTCGGGTAATGTATACATAATGGTAACCTTAAATATAAATATTTTAATTCACCTACCTATAATAGACGATTTCGCCGGGCCGAGCCATATGTAAGTGCTCTCGCGCGAATTTCTCTTGTAGAAAAGGGTCGCTACCCCATACGACAATATCATTTTTCCTTGATTCTATTTCAACTGCAAGCACGGTGGCATGTTGTGCCGCACATTCTGCTTCCTGCTTGATGGTATATACATCACGCATGCCATTTTTTCCTACGCTATATACATACCCTAATATTAAAATTTGCATAACAAGGCCTACTTGATACATCCATATGCGCATGACAATCCTTACAATTCTATGAATACCCATCTTGTTTTTAGTATTAATTGCATTCATACAACAAACAACACTACGCTAGCAAAAAGAGAAATTGCTCGATGCATAGGGAGAGTTATCTATGAAAAAGAAATATATATATGTGTGGACATGCCTCTGCGCATCACTCGATACATCCATATGCTTATCTGATATACCAGAAATAGAAAGTTCTACGTATCAAGCACCATTTGATGAAATTGTGTTTGATTGGTCACGTACATGGGCAGAAGTCATGCAGTTAGTGAAAAAAAAACATTATAAAATTAACAACGCAGTAAAAGCCACATCAAAAGCAATAAACGAATTTTTAAATCATCTTGACCCTCATTCCGCATTTCTTGATCCAGAAACCTATACGCGCATAATAGAAAGCACAAGTGGTGAGTTTTTTGGTATTGGTGTGCACATAGACAATAGACGGGAATCAAAAGATAAACATCTTATTCTCATCGATGTTATTCCTGATGGGCCCGCAGATCAAGCTGGCTTGGAACCAGGAGACAAAATTGTTGAAGTTGCAGGAAAACCTCTTGAAGGGCTTGATACTGATGCCATTATTGCCATGATTAAAGGCGAACGTAAAACAAAAGTGCATATAAAGGTGTTACGTGAAGGTCAACCTGATCTTCTTGAATTTGATATCGTTCGTGATGTAGTTAAAGATCAAAGTGCCATGAGCTTTCACATCAAAAAACATGATATCTATTATATTTCTTTGAGTGTGTTTAGTCACAATGCCATTGAACAAATGAGTAATTTATTAAAAAAAGCAAAAGACCAAAATTATCGCGGTCTTATTATTGATTTGCGCAACAATTCTGGCGGATTGCTTGATGCCGTCGTAGACATTTGCGGATTTTTTGTAGACAAAGGCAGTTTAGTTGCATCCACCAAAGATAAAACGGGTAAAGTAACTGCTCAATATAAAACTGAAAAAGCACCTATTTTTATATCTGACGTGCCCATATTCATTCTTATCAACAACTACACCGCATCAGCTGCAGAAATTTTAGCAGGCTGTTTGCAAATCCATTCCAACAACCCTAAAAATAACAAAAAACTGAAGGCATTTTTGGTGGGCTCAAAAACATTTGGTAAAGGCTCCGTGCAAGAAATAATTCCCGTCAGTAGTAATAGTGCTATAAAACTAACAACATCTCTTTATTACTTGCCAAATGATGAAACCATCCAAGGAATCGGCATCGAGCCAGATTTTGATATCGAACGCACTATGCCACCAACCAAGCAGATGCAATGGTTTACTAAATTTTATGGGCGTGAAGAAGTACTAAAAAACAGCATTAAAGCTCATCCAGAACAAAAAGAAGCAAAAAAAGAAGAGTCACCAACAAGCTCCGACGATAAACCAAAACGCTGGCAAGAACGAGCAAAAGAGATGCTGCAAAAAGACAATCAGCTACGCGCCACCATCACTCTCATAAACACACTGCACATGGCACAAGAATGTTGTCCTGACAAGGTAAAAAACCGCGCCGATGCCATACATTTCTTAAAATCCACGTATTTGGCCGGCGATGAACTTGAAATAGAGGAAGTGAAGGCATAAATCTTTAACTCAATTTGCCAAGCTGATAGCTATTAATGTACATTTCGAGCATCTCGCCTTACAATTAAAGTAATTTTTTTATTTTAATAAAGGCTTGCTATGATCCCATCAATGACAAAACAGTATGCTATTGGGTTATTCTTCTTATGTTTACATAGTCTGGCTATGCACGACATACCGCAACCAGCACAGCCTTTCACCTTCACTCGCATAATCACTGAACCATACACACCAGATCAACAAAGTACAGAAATAATTGATGTATTATTGTGTGATCCTAAAAAAGTATATATCTACGGCCAAAATATACGGCAATTAGCAGAAGAAGAATTAAGAAAAGTATACCAAAAAGGATCTCCTAGCATTCCTTTTTTTCCTGATACAACTTCTGAAGATTATAAAACACAATATGCCAACGCTCCTTCCCCTGAAGAAGAGATTGTCAATGTTATTGCTAAATATGAAAACATATACCCTCTCCTATTTCTTCAAGAATGTGACAATCTCACCGGTGGTAGCGACTGCCTTTTTAATAGAATGCGCTATCCTAAAAGTAGAAATCTTTTTGAAAGGGTTGTATCTCAAGCCCTCATATCAAAAATACAACCAAATGGTTCGCTTGTATGCACCAGTTTTGCATCAGGAAGACATTTTCAAGATCTTAAGATTTTATTGAACGTACTAACAGCATGCCCTTGCATAACTATAGCATTACACACCATAGATATAACCTATCAACCCTATAATCTATCCGATAGATGGATTAATCTACTATTCGGTAAAGACGGTTTTGACCGAAGATCTTATTTTCATAATGAGCACATACGCTTTTTAACGCGTACATTCCCAAAAGCTACGCTATCTTTCAGCGCCTATCCCGACGTTCAAGCATATACTCAACACTTGGCGACAACACAAGCACCCCATGCAGATTTTGTTTATGCCATCGATATTCTTGATGAAAACAATGAAAGAAACAAAACTATGGATTGTTATCGCTGGCTGTGCGCAAAAACATTACAAAATAATCAACAATCGGGCAATATGTTATTTGAGTATGAAGCTGTAAACGGAAAGCCTCATATAACTTCCCATACATTATCATTAACCGCAACTCCCGATTCTCAAAAATATGATCTTACATTTCCTACTGCAGGTGATACGATTTATGAGACTGTAACGTTTCCTCAAGTACAGTAATTTTACTTACCTAGGACTCATTTTGACAAACTATGAGTTCGATTTTTATCAATCAGCCCTTTTATTTACCTTTTTTATTTAGTTACGAGCGCATCACGTAGATGGTAAGAGCGATTGTTATAGGTAAAGGTCAAAACTCACGCCGATGCCGTGAATTTCTTAAAACACACCTATGAGGAAGTTAAAGCATAGTAAGTTTTTTACTCTGCAACGTCAATATGTTTTGTTTATTCTTATTTTTGTGTTTCAGGTATAAAAATAAGATCTGCCAATTCAAGAGCTTGTTTTTCAAGCTGTCCAGGAATATCATTCTTACCTATTGAGCGCATAGAAAAACGTAATGACATACTTTGGCCTTCTTTTAATTCTTGAGCCAACTTCCTTTCTTGTTCTCGCTTTTCATTAAATGCCTTTAAGTCTCTAAAAGCATGTAAAGAATAAGTCCCCAAGTCGCCCAAATCTTTTTGACTGAATAAGCGAGCTTTATTCAAATCAATGCCAACTGATTCAACATCAATTCCTATATCGTGCAACAAAATAAAAAGCTTAGCATAACTCTGAAAGTCTACTAACGCGGTAAAAGTCCGAAATTCTTTTATCCTGTATTGAACATTTTCAAGAAGATATCTCTTTTCTTGGTCAGTTAAACGCGCTCCTAAACTATATAATTGCTGTATTATTTCAGCACGATATTCATTTTTTCTATGTTCAGGGTCTCTTGCATCGCTACGTCCTTGCCAAAAAAGAGCTGTTAAACTTGTAGTCCAATATAACAATGTTTCTGGGGTGCTATCCTTTGCGTTCTTTTTTACGAATCGATTTATTATATTGTAAGGTTCTTTCATGTTGCTAATCGCTTTTGCATACTCATCTACTAAATCTTTGGTTAAAAAAACTGCTCTTGTTCCCCACTCTAAAATTCGTGTCTCCCAAGCTTCGTCGATTTTTTTTACCATCGCATTAAATGCTGTTTCAACTGCCTTTTTATCTGCTGGCATTGTCAGCAAAGCAAAAAAACCTGGCGCTGGGGGATTCATCGGCGCACCGGCAGTTTCTGCTGGGCCTTCACTTGGTTGATAATATCTTCTTTGAAATCCAGGCTGTATCAATGGTCGGGGCTGCAAGCCAGGATTGCGTGGGGCGCGTTGTTGCACAATAGTTTGCGGTTGTGCTTCTGTTTCTTGTGCCGTTTCCAGACCCAATTTTGAAAATACCCAATTTTTTATATCACCTAATGTTAAGCCTGCTCCAGGCACATGTTTCTTTTTTGGCATATTCGCCAGATAAGATCCACTATATCCCGGGTTCTTTATCTGAGTTGTCCGCTGCCCCTGTGCAGCACTTCCTTGTTGAAAAACTTCCGCTTTTGAACCTGATTCTGATTGAGCGGCAGAAGTTGATTTTGCTTGATTTGCATAGACACGTCTTTGAGCTACTTCTTCTTCTGGACCATTAGATGCACTGGAAGAAGTTTTTGGTGTAATAGCAGATGTTTCTCCAGCAGCTGTTGTTGCCGCTCGCGTTCCCGTGCGAACTGCACGATACGCTTGACTAAACATGCCATATAAACCATTACATGCAACCAAAATAGTAAAAACTGTGATACTGCGAATAATAGATTTCATGACTTTCTCCATTTAACCTTCAAGTATTTCCTATTTTTGCGTTATAAAAGATGCCAAATCAACAAGCTCTTCTGCTTGGGGAATCATATTCTCAACTTCTTTTTTATTATCTTTTTCTAGCATTTCATAGAGTGGATCGAGCGTTCCATGCCTATAAGAAACACCCTTTTTATAAAATTGTTTTAATGGATCTTCCAAAGCTATTGCAATGGGCAACTCATTTCTATTTTTTAAATCTTGAAGTATTGTTCTGCGTAAATTACCTTGAAAATCTTTATCCGGATTCTTTGTTAACTCTAATGGTACGTCAAAAATATAGAGATATCGCGTGCCTTTTGGTTCAGCAGAAGTATCATTAGATCGAAGTAAAACCTGCGTACGAACACCATCAATAATTGGATACTGGGTTTCCGTAAAAAGACCCATAATTTTTTGTATGCTTGTATCCATAAATGCAAAATTTTTCTTGGTTAACATCAACTCAATCTGGTCGATAGAATAAGGGCCAGGTTCCTCCAGATTTAACCTTCTAAATAACTTTGCCTTATCAACATTAATAGTAGCAGTACCAATCTGTGCAACATCAACTCCGAGTTGGTTCAATAAAACAACTAAGTCTGCAAGTTTTTGTAATGTATCTAATGATGGTGATTCCGTTATTTTAGACTGTAATACCGCCGACAATTCTTTGCGAATTAACTCTTTTTCGTCATTATCTAAACGAGCCCCTGCAATAAAAAGATTTTTTAAAACAGAACTTCTGTAATCATTATATCTGCTACTTGGCTCACTACGCATTTGCTCGCCATAGAATAACCAATCTTTTACCGTAAGAAACGCATTTTCATATAATAGTGTGTGCTTTTGCCTATCATAACTGTTATTTGGAAATAATCTCTTGCTGTTAATTGGATTATAATTACTTCCGGCAAGCGCACGTTTAAATTCTACAACCGATCCTTTGCTCAAAAAAGATGAGTGCTCCGAAAGTGTACCCCAGTTTTTTATTACATACGCATCATTGGTCTCAGCAAACATTGCATCATCTAACTGTTTTATTTTGCTATTTTGTGTCCCCGGAATAAAAGACCATAGGGAAGAAGAATCCATTGGAGCACCTACGCTTTGCTCCATCTGCTTATCAAGTCTGCGTTCCTCATCATCCTGAGACTTAAAGCTAAGCTTGGAATCGGGCCTAAGTTTATATGCGGTTTCTTCTGGCCCCTCACTCGATTGAGAATATCTTCGTAATTGGAATCCAGGTTGTATCAGTGGACGAGGCTGTAAGCCAGGATTGCGCGGAGCACGTTGCTGCACACTAACTATAGGGGTAGTACTCGTGGTTGGTTCTTCAGCTGATATAATTGTCTCTTCTGTGGTAAGGGGCTCTACCAATTTAAGGTATTCAAGCACCTTCCATAGACCGCCTCTTCGAGGGCCAGTGACGGTTGTTTTTCTCTTAGACTGTATTGGTGTGTCGGAAAAAAATCCTTTATGTACTCCTCTCAGAGATGCTGTTTTTGTTTCAGAAGCAGCGGCTGCTTGTGTTTGTTGGGTAACTCCCGCTGTAGCGCTTTCTTGCTGAGAAACTGCTGCTTTTGAACCTTCTTCAGGTTGAGCGTCAGAAGTTGATTTTGCTTGATTTGCATAGACACGTCTTTGAGCTACTTCTTCTTCTGGACCATTAGATGTACTGGAAGGAGTTCTTGGTGTGATAGTAGCAGATGTTTCTCCAACAGCTGCTGTTGTTGCCGCTCGCGTTCCCGTGCGAACTGCACGATACGCTTGACTAAACATGCCATATAAACCATTACATGCAACCAAAATAGTAAAAACTGTGATACTGCG
>Ga0207081_1048_pt1 | contig 24846 bp, 20 predicted proteins | sample Alteio_BWMinHeat_59_FD_153524 | JGI IMG/M metagenome (GOLD analysis project Ga0207081, IMG submission 153524) | Enriched cells from forest soil in Barre Woods Harvard Forest LTER site, Petersham, Massachusetts, United States -... | ecosystem: Environmental > Terrestrial > Soil > Temperate forest >... | reverse complement strand
GGTTACAGTATAAGAGATCAGTGAGGTGCCTGCTAATAAACCATCCACAAGACCTGTGCTGCTCACTGCGGCAATGCCGGTGCTCGCACTGCTCCACACACCCCCGCTTACAGCATCCGTTAGTGGTAAAGTAAAACCGATACATACAGGCCCCGCACCTGTTATAGTTCCCGCCGACGGTGTTGCATTCACCGTCACGATCGCTGTAGCCGCTGCTGTGCCGCAGCTATATGCAACGGTATAAGAAATTAATGCGGTACCAGCCGATACACCTGTTACTACACCCGTGCTGCCAACCGTAGCAACGCCGGTACCCACACTGCTCCACACTCCGCCGCTTGTGGCATCGGCCAGCGCTAATGTAGCACCAGGGCATATAGCAGCAGTTCCGGTTATTGATCCGGCAGACGGTGTTAAGTTCACACTCACGGTCCCTGTTACTGAAACGCCGGACACAACATAGGTAATCGTTGCAGTTCCGGTAGACACCCCGCCAATAGTGCCCGACAACGAACCTACCGTTGCAACAGCGGTATTGCTGCTTGTCCAGGCGCCGCCTGTTGCCGGGTCGCTGAAAGATGTGGTAGCCCCGGCGCAGATCGAAGTGCTGCCCAGGTTTACCAAAACGGTATCCGGCTTAGAAGTATACAGTGTCCGGTCTATCAATGTCAGCAGGAAGACATACCTGCCCGGAACAGTAAGATTTCGCGCCTCGGTGATTCGCTCCCCCTGCAAAGAAAATGTGGGGTTAGCTCCCGCAGGCGCTGATTTCACAGTCCACCAATGGGTGATAATATCCCCGTCCGGATCACTGGTAACGGCAGACAACAGCGTACTGTCTCCGGGCGCCGGTAGTACGGGAGGAGCAGCGGACACACTCGATATCACCGGCGTATCATTGACCGGGTAAACAGGGATGGTTATATTACGCGTAACCGTGTGCGTTGGGTCTGAGACAGAAAACTGTACCACATAATTCCCGGCTATGGTCATATTGCGTATGTCCGTATTGCTGGCCGTCGGCGTGCTTAGAACAGCCGCCGCGCCTGCTGGCTGGCTCACAATAGAATAGCCGTAGGTGAGCGCGTCTGCCTCAATATCATAAGCAAATCCGCGTATCACAGCTGTGTCTACAGGCAGGGTTACGATCGTTGGTATCCTGCTTTGAAGCTCTGCGACGATCGGCGCCTGGTTACCTGGGAATACGGTCACTGTCACCAGCCTGCTGGTAGTATCTGTGCCGTCGCTCATGTGAATGTTAAATACATAGTTGCCGGCCACCGTCATACCTGTTACATTTGGCGACGCTATATTCGGATTGGAGAATACTACTGTAGCGCCCGCAGGCACACTGTCGGCAGTCCAGTGGTAGCTCACGGTGCTTAGTTCCGGATCTACGCCGCTGGATGTCAATGCCACACTGCTGGCAGGCAACTCCAGGTAAGTGGGGCTCGCGGCCCAATTCTCAGGCACCGGGGGCAAATTGGCAGTATGGGGATATACCGTCATTATAGCCTGGTTGGCAAGCGGCATAGTCAGTATGCCGGAAGCGCCTACTGTAAAAACGCCAAACTCTGTATAAGGCGAACCGCTGCCCAGCACCTGGCTCACAGCATAGTTGCCGGGGGGCAAGCCTGCAATGTTAACGGTTGTGGCTACGCTTGCCGCATTGTTATTGAGTATTACAGTGGTTATTTTCCCACCCTGATTAAAAGCCACCGAAACTATCGCCGGTGAATCATTAGATACTGCACTTATGCGCACTGCGCCCGGGCGCACATAGTGCATCATCTGGCGGAAAGTCCAGTATTTGGCGCCATGTGTGTACCACAAATTATTTGCTGTCGAAGGGCAGTAGTCCCCAATATTGTAGCATTGCCAGTAAGATACGCCTGCAAGCGTCAGATCGTTGTATACTTCACTGATTCCCTCTCCGGCCTCTTCAGTCTGTGCGCTGATAATTCCTCTTAGGTTTGCCAGGCTGTCTATATCATGGCGGTAAGGGTCGTTTGTTCCGTATTTGTGGAATGACAGGCATTTAATATACGGCCATATACCGGGGTCCAGCAGGCCGCTGTCTATGTATTGCCAGCTTGTTTGCGTGGTTACACATTCCGGGTACTGGCACCATGTGTCAGGGAACCCTGCTGCCTGTATCCTCGGCATTACAGTTTTTATCATGGTAGCCACCAGCGATTCATAGAATGCGTTGCCATTGCCCGCCTCATTGCACATGGTTACATAATTTGGTACCATGCCATACTGGTTTTTAATGTGGTTCATGTAACTGATATAATATTCCGCATACTCGCCCGGGCTGTATTTGAGGAAGGCGGGAATATCTCCGGTGCTGCCGCCATAATACCATGACGGGCTCATATAAAACAGGAAACTGTCGCCATTGGCCGCCACTTTGTTTTTCCACGGCACTATGAGATTGGTATAATAGTAGTCTACAGCACCGCTGTCAAGAGCACTCGCCGCAAGGGTATCGGGGCTGCCGTTGTCATTGGTCCACTCCCAGGTATGGTGCTGGCCATAGCTTTGGGCATAATTCCCCTGGTACATGTCGTCCCGCAAACCGGTAAACCCTACCCCGTTTACAGACTCGTTAATGTACTGTGTGATCATGTAAGGGGGCGTTCCCTCGAATTGTGTGTTTTCCCCTCCGGCCCCTACCCATCCTTGTATTGTTTGGTAGGTCACAGCACTGTTTACCCTTACGGTATCCGCCGCAAACAGAGACACAGCAATAAACTGGGCCATTGCCAAAATGTAATATTTCTTCATAGGGTCTTGGTCTTAATAGTGTTGGGATAATTATTAATCCCCACTTAAAGACAATGAAAACAAAAATATTGTTGGGTAAATAAATACATTAAATTTTGTTCAAGCCTTAAACTGCACTTTTTCCTAAACTTACGATTCAACAAAGTACTTTGTGAGTTCATTTATTATCCCTCAAAGTTCTGCCTCTCTTTCTTCAGCTATCCGCATCATCTCCTTTATTATTGCGCTTGCTGCTTCACTAACGAAATATTCATTTACTGTTTCCATTATGCCATTTTCCTCCTTTTGCCAGGTAATGTAAAACTGCCACTCTTTAGCTTTATCATTAAATTTTATTTCCGGGGTGTGGGGCAGTTCCGTTTCGCTGCTGCCATGTATGTGTATGTTTTTTACAGCCATTTCAGGGCCGCTATGATCCACGTCAAATTGAAGGTCAATAGTTTCATTGGCTGAAATGCTAAACTTAATCCGCTTATGTATCATAAGCATTTATTTAATGATAAAGGTAGCAAAAAATGGAATAATCGCAATTATTTTAATTTAATATTTTATTATTATGCAAGGCCTATTTACATTAAAGAAATGTTTATGCTTTTGAAAAATGTATACCTTTATTCTTCATAACGTATAAAACTATTTTATGGAAAAGAACTACAATGCGCACACTGAAAATCTTCCCATGCAAGCTGCATGGCGCCCGCTGCACGCAGGTTTTAGCTGTTTATTAATTGTATTGTTGGCCGTTATCGGACGTGATAATGTTTTTGCACAAGCCTGGGTAAACGTAGGCAGCCCGGGCTTCTCAGCAGGCCAGGCGGAGGGCACAACCATAGCCATTGACGGCAGTGGCACACCCTATGTAGTGTACAGGGATGATAGCTCCGGGGTCGGTTATGCTTCCGTAATGAAATACAACGGCAGCAGTTGGGTATACGCAGGTAGCCCCAGGTTCTCCGCAGGGTCCGTGGACAACACGTATATAGCAATTAACGGAAGCGGCACTCCTTACGTGGTTTACCAGGATGGTTCCACCAGTAGCGGCAATGCTACGGTTATGAAATTCAATGGAACCGGTTGGGTAAACGTGGGCAGCCAGGGCTTTTCTGCAGGCCAGGCAATTACTACAACCATAGCCATAGACGGCACAGGTACACCATATGTAGCCTACGAGGATGCCGGCAACAATAGTAAAGCTACCGTTATGAAATTCAATGGAACCAGTTGGGTAAACGTAGGTAGCGCAGGCTTCTCAGACAGTGTGGCCATGTACACCTCTGTAGCCATAGGCAAAAACGACACGCCTTTTGTGGCATACCAGGATTACGGCTACGGCTATAAAGCTACGGTAATGAAATTCAACGGAACAGCCTGGGTAAATGTAGGCAGCCCCGGCTTCTCGGCAGCAGAGGCGCAGTTCACCTCGTTGGCAATAGACGGAAACGGCACGCCTTATGTAGTGTATAAAGATAACGGCAATGGCCTGAAAGCTACTGTAATGAAATACAACGGCTCCGGTTGGGTAAATGTAGGTAGCGCAGGCTTCTCAGCAGGCACTATCGAGTTTACTTCCATTGCTATAGATGGTAGCGGCTCACCCTATGTCACCTACGCCGACGGGCACACCAGTACTTCAGGAGCAACCGTAATGAAATACGATGGCTCCGGTTGGATAACCTATGGCAACGCTGGTTTCTCCGCAGGGCAGGTGGCAGGCGTATCCATAGCCATTTCCGGGGGTGTCGCTCCCTATGTAGCCTACCAGGATTATTCCTATAGTATGAAAGCTACCGTAATGAAACCGGGGCTATGGGCTACAGAAGTAAAAAACATTGCCAACACCTCAATTACTGATTTGACCGTATTCCCTAACCCAGGCAATGGAGTATTTACCCTCAACGTTTCTGCCTCCACAAATGAACCGGCGCAAATAACCATCACAAACATACTCGGCGAAAAAATAAAAGAATATACCATTACTACAAATCAGGAAACAGAGATACAACTTGATGCACCGCCGGGAATGTATTTCCTGACTGCCGTTACAGATGAGGGTGTGCAAAGTGCGAAAGTACTGGTGAAGTAAGCTGTGTGCGACACAGCAGCGCCTGGCCCTGATTGAAAAATACGGCTTGTTGCCCTGAACCTTTGAGAGAAAGTAACAATCGGCCCGGTTTAATAACAGGATTTGAAATGCAGAAAACTATTTCTACTTTGTAAAAAAATCCTTGAAACGTTTTACCTTTTTCCTGCTTGTCCTGCTTCTTTCCTTTTGGGAAACAGGCAGCGCAATTGCGCAAAGATCAGCGCCCCTGCCTGACACCCTCTACTACATTGGCGAAAAAATAAACAGGGTAGACACGGCCGGGTATGTAAATATTTTAAAAAAATTCGACTGGGATATAACACTGGTCAGCAAAGACGGTAGGACAACACAGTACCTGACAAAGAAACCCGACACACTATCTGCTTCGGCATACATAGATACCGTTTATTTATCAGCCTCTTTTTATGTTGCTTCTCATTTACCAGGCCAGATACTTGCTTTCAGCTACAAGGTTGATGGCTCGCTATTAGTGCAACTCAATAATGAAACAATTTTGGCGTCCGGGTACTTTTCCCCGGGCCGCTCCGAAAAACCAAACCTTCATTCCGAAAACGAGTTCAAAAATTTCATCTTTAAAGATACACTACAGAAATTATCGGTCATTTACTTGCCGCTGCACAAAACAAAAATGCCCGACCTGTCACTCAGGATATATAAAGTAAAGGCCGCAGAAGAAAAGAAAACAGAAATAGAAAAGGATAAAAAAGAATCTTACGGCATGGGGTTTTATTACCTGGCATTCGGAATTGTTTTTATGATCCTGTTCATTTTTTTTCGTGAAAAAAGGGAGAATTTATACTTCTCCCTGTTCTGTATATTCGCCGCATTATCATTCCTGTGGGACAATCTGCAAACAGATATTCTTTATAACCTCGACTCTTTTTTCGGCATTTTCTGTTTTGAATTTTTGGCCATATTCCTTTCTAAAATACTCAGGAACAAAGAAAAATCAAAAATACCTTTGTTGGTTTTTATCCTCATAATGGCCATATGTTTTGTGCCCTATCTACGGTATGCTTCTGTTGCTCTTGGTGACAACCCGTTTCCCTGGATATTGGTTTCGGTATTTTCTTTATTATATATTTATACACTGTTCTCTTCCTTCTATTATTTAATAGAAGGTATCGGCCAAAAACGATGGGAAGCAAAAACCATTCTCATTATTTGCCTGTCGCCGGTGCTGCTACTGATCTTATTGTTTATTGTATTCGTAGTCGCCTATGCAGTTATGGGAGCTAATGATAACATTAATGTCCTTTTCAGCCGGTATTTCAATTATTTTATAAGGCTCATCATTTATGTTTATCCGCTGGCTGCAGTGTTTATCCTGGGCAAGCGAAACGGGTTAAATCAAAAGCAATTAATGGCCCAGGTTGCGTCTATTAAAAAACTTTCTGAGGAGAATCTTGCCACCGAACTGGAAAAAAAGCTGCTGCTGGAAAATCAAAAAGAAATGCTTGAAAAAGAGGTAATCATGCGCACTGCAGAAGTAGTTACCCAAAAAGAGGAAATTGAAAAACAGCACGGCGAGTTGAAAATTGAAAAAAGAAAATCAGACGATCTGCTGCGCAATATCCTGCCCGAAGAAATAGCTGCTGAGCTAAAAGAAAAAGGCTATTCCAAAGCAAGGTACTTCGATAATATCACGGTGCTCTTTACCGACTTTGTGAACTTTACACAGGCAGGCGAAAATATGAAGCCGCAGGCGCTGATAGATGAGCTGCATACCTGCTTCAAGGCTTTTGATGAAATAACCGGCAAGTACGGTATTGAAAAGATAAAGACAATTGGAGACGCCTACCTTGCCGTAGCGGGCCTGCCCGCTGCCGACCCTGATCATGCTGAAAATGTTGTACGGGCTGCCATAGAGATAAGCGCATTTATGGCCGACAGGCACACGAACCTCGCAGAAAAAACTTTTGAGGTACGCATTGGCATCCACAGCGGCAGCGTTGTGGCCGGCATAGTGGGCGTAAAGAAATTTGCCTACGATATCTGGGGTGACACAGTGAACACCGCAGCCCGGATGGAACAAAACAGCGAAGCAGGCAAGATCAATATTTCGCAAACCACCTATGAATTGGTCAAAGATAAGTTTGCGTGTGAATATAGAGGCGAAATAGATGCGAAGGGTAAGGGAATGTTGAAGATGTATTTTGTCGTCAACCGTAGCTATAGCGAAAGCTGATGGTCGTACGGGCAATCCCTTGCAGTAGCCCAATATACCCCCAAACGTAATCCTGCTCACGACCATTAACCATCAACCATACCCATTATAAACTAATTTAGTGCAGCTAACAGAGACGATATCGAAAGGTCGCGCAACTGTTTATGTGTGAAATATGGGATAGTTAAAGTACCAAGTTTGTTCATCTGCCCTTCTATAAGCATATATGGCCTTGTATGCGCTATGGCATTCTGCACCAGGTCTATCATTGTGTTTATTGTAAATTCATCGGTAGGTTGCTTTAGAAAAGAATAATCGTCGGCCTGTATATAAAACAGTGTCATAAACTGTACCGTAGCAGCCAATAATGGTTTCGTTAGAAAAACCGTATCCGTAATCGTGATATAAACAGATGAATGGGTTGCTTCTGACTTCAGGGCTATATCCACAACCAACTTGTGATAATCCGTCGGCCTTTCCGGATTTTCAAAAGGTTCTGTCTTAAACCCCTTGCTTTCAAGCCCGCCTATCGTAATTTTTATTTCAGGATCTTTCATGAATGCAATTTAATACATTCATACTGATATAAAATAGTCATCTGATTCAGTAAAATCGAGGGCTGCCACATCACTTCCTGGCTATTCAAGTCTAAAATATAATACATATTAGTTACCATAATAACAGGGCGAAAATGATGGCACAGCTCTCGGATATACACGAGTATTATTATGTTGTTTTCAAAAAATCCGTTCGCAAAATATCAACCAAAACAAAACCGGGGAGCAGAAAAACCGCCCCCGGTCAAAGATATAAGCACACTAATCAACCCACCTTCGGGTTGTCATAATTCACCATCCATATCATCCCGAATTTATCCACCAGCATCCCGAAATAAGCATTCCAAAAAGTATCCGATATCGGCATTGTTATTTGGCCGCCTTCAGCCAGCCCGTTGAATATGCGGCCTGCTTCTTCCCTACTATCCGCCCCTACTGACAGGGAAACGTTTTTACCCACAGGCACGTCGCCAAACATCGGGTTTGCGTCGCTGCCCATCAAAATCGTTTCATTACTTACCGGCAGGGAAACGTGCATTATCTTTTCTCCCGCGCCTTCCGGCAGCGTGAACCCCTCCATAGGCGGCATATCTTTAAACCTGGAGATCATTTGAAATTCCCCGCCAAATACCGATCTGTAAAAATTGAATGCATCTTCGCAATTGCCGTTAAAGGTCATGTATGCATTTACTTGTGCCATAATGTTTGTTTTAGTTGGTTAAGTATAAGTTGGATTGTCTGTTGCAAAAAAGATCATGCGCCAAACTGGCGAAGATGATGGTCTGTGTGGTTGTAGTTCAGCTTTCCCCAGTCGTCCTTGCTGAATTTTCCTGCCAGCTTATTTTCGGGAATAAGCGCGTCAGCCTTTGAGAATTTATGTATAGCTTCTTTAAGGTTCTTTTTCTCCGTTTCAAATTCCGCCGGGTTAATATTGTTGCCCACCATATTAATTTCCTTAAAGGTTTCCGCCCTGCCTTTTGGAGGCTTCACATTCAGAAGAAAGAACCGCAACAACCACTTTGGCATAGGCGGCGTCTGTGCCGGCGTCGGGTCCAGCACCCCCGACGAAATATCAAATGCCATTGACATGTGCCGCAAGCCCTGGTTCACGTTCATTTTGCCCCATTGCGCTTTCGACTGGGGAGTAAGTTTATCTATACGGCCCAGTACTTCCTGCTTTACAGTTTCGTTGAATAAGTTTTTCATAACCATCATTTTTAAGGACTATAAAGATAATGCGCTGCCCGATATATTCTGAACAGCTCTTTTACCAGAATGTTATTTTTTCAGTAGTCCTTATGGTTTTTCATTGGTGGCCGAAGTCCGTAAATCTAAAACCGGTAGAAAATGAACCTGTTTTTTGTACATAAAGAAGATTACCGGCAATGCCGTAAAATGCGGCAAATTCTTTTTATCATTCTGCGTACAATCGTATCTTTTACCACCAGCTTCATGCCGCATTTTGGGCAAAGGCCCGGTTCATCACTCTCCACGTCAGAGTGTACACTACAGGTATATATTGCTAAATGGTTCAAGCTGTTTTTTTGAGATTAGCAGCAGAGGTCTCAGTACGCTCCCGCATAGCGGTGATCATTTTTCCACGCCGGCACGGGCGTCGGAAAATTGAGCGCATCGGCTTTAATATGATGGGCGGCCATATAAGTACGAATATCTATAAAGGTAATTTCCCCATTGATCCTGGAGATCAGGATCACATCAAATTGTTCTGATTCATAGAAAGATAACGCAGTTTCGGGGTCATCATTTTCCTCATAGAGGTAAATGAAAAACCACTTGTTAAGGTTGTCGAAAGGTACAACAGCTACACACTCAATAACTCCGGCATTATACTTGTCATAGCTGTACGGCTTCCCTACCAGCGATTGATATTGATAAGAGATCATTTCCGCCTGGTCGCGGTTGAAATATGAGTTACTCATAAAGAACGGTTTAGAACATTAGGATAAAGACAATCAAATAACCATATAAAAATTATGCCAGCGGGAAGAATAAGTGGCTCTTTATAAGTGTTGCCTTATGGCAATGAGCCATTAGTGAAAAGATTTCCACATAATTTATCTGATGGCTTTTTAAGAGCGGGTAAATTAAATTGCTTTTTCGTTATCGTAACGCTGCTGAGCAAGGAACCTAATTTCAGTTCGCACTTATGCCGTGGCACTCAGCGGCAACCCTGAATTTCTTTTCATGTCTTTACAGCCACTGCCTGCACATAGCCCGGCGGCGCTACGAATTTATTGATCTTCAAATGCCTTAGCCCGGCGGTACACTGGAATGTTTTTATTTCATCGGCGCTCCAGTTGCCCGCTGTACTGCTGAGGTTAAAAAAGAGGTCCAATACGGTACCGATCATCTCCATTCTGGCAGCCGGTTTCGGCCTCGTAAACTCCTGGATCAGATAATAACCGCCGGGTTTTAATGCCCTGCTGACTTTTTCAGACAATGCTATGGTTTGCTCCCCGGTAAAATGATGTATCAGGCTTGATACAAGTATGAGGTCATATTCATTTGTGCCCAGGTCGTCTGTAAGCGCATTGCCGGCCTTATGTTTCACCCGGTTGCCCGGATTATGGGCTGCTAATAGCGGCGCTGCTTTTTCTATCGCCTGCGGCAGCTCTAAAACTGTAGCTGTGAGCGAGGGGTATTTTTCACAGAACGCAACTGAATTTGCGCCATGCGCGCCGCCAATATCCAGCATTCTTGCCGGGGCAGTTAATTTAGGCGCGAGCTTCACCGACGCTTTCGCTGTGAGCCTGGCAACACTGTTCATGCCTTTCTGGTACAGGTCCCATTCCCGGTCACTGAATGTATCATGATATTGAAGCCCCCTGCCTGTCTGCAGGAATTCATCCATATAAGGCATCCAGTCGCGGCATACTATATTGAACATTTGCTGGTCATAAACATTATTGGGCGCATCCTTCAGGCACCATTTCTTAGCCATCCCCGTAAGGCCGTATGTGCCGCCGGAATAATGAAAATAGCCGGCAGACAGCAGCACATTCATCAGGCTGTTCAATGCCCGCTCATTTAGTTGCGTCTCCTTTGCTATCTGCGCCAGCGAGGCGCTGCCATCCCTCATTGTTTCAAAAATGCCAAACTTAAAAGCGGACAGCACCGCCTGCGAAAGCACAAACGATATCTGCGTGTGCACCAGCGGGGCAGGAGCAAGGTTGCCCTTTATTACCATCCATTCTATGGGGCCTTGTGGTATAACGCCTATTTTCATAGTACCGGAATTGCAGTTATAAAGTGTATGCCCTATATGCCCCTTACTTTTTATTATGCGAATCGCTCATGGTAATGAGGTATTTCAGGATAAGCTCCTGGTCGGCGGGCGGTATCTTTTTCTTGTGTGTTTTTTTCTCTGCTTTTGCTGCCATTTTAGGCACTATGTCCCTCCACTCCTCCTCATCCCTCGACGTTGGATTTTTTGCGAGATGGCATTGGGTGCATCTGTGCTTGAACAGCGTTCTGCCTTCATCCAGTTGCGCTAGGGTCAGCCCAGGGAATTTTGCTGTGCCTACCTGTACGTCCGATTGTTTTGGCGTCAGCACTTTGGCGCAGGACGTTAAGAAAATTACCGATAAAATAAAGATGGTTTTTTTCATTGCATAAAGTTTTTGGTTAGGAATGGAAAACAACTTTACTGATAAACCATTTCAAAATTAATTAATTACATCCGGATTTTCCAATGCCCCAGGTAGTTAAGCAAACAATTTATTACACACAATCTCATAAAAAATTGAAATTATAAAATGAGCTTATAACACAGCACAGTACCCCAATTTTTTGAAAAAGTGCTGTGTGTGTTTTTCAAGACATATTAATAAATAATTTCTTAATTTATATTTAATTAGCTGAAAGAAAATAAATTAAGGTTTTTTGATTAAAGACCCTTGCTCATAATTTAAATTATATTATAATATAATTCAATATTATTTTATGCATAATATATGATCCGTCTTTAGTTTTTCCGTCTTGTGCCGAAAGAATCTCTCGCAAAGGTGTAAAGTGGTTTCACGCAAAGGCGCAGTTCTCACATGGTGTTTTTAAGTTCGCAAACGTAGGAGGCACAGTTCTCATGTGGTGTTTTTAAGTTCGCAAACATAGGAGGCGCGGTTCTCATGTGGTGTTTTAAAGGTCGCCAAGGTGGAACGTAACGCCGATTTATAAAGTCCAATCGGTAATAACGGTTCTATCCCTACTCTACCTTAGTCCACACTGTCGTTTTTCCAAAAAGCGAAAAGCCGATATAGCCGCGCACATCCAGCACACCGTTTTTACAGGTCATTTTGCAACTATAGGTTTTACCGTTCCTTGGGTCATAAATGGTGCCGTCTCCATAGCCACATTCGCCATCTTTTTTAAACCCCTTCAAGATCACCATCCCCAATAAAGGCTCGTTACACCTTGCTTTGTCGGCACAGAACGGATTCAGTTTCGGCTTGCCATAATCATCATACGGATCTCTCAGCCATACTATCTTACCATAAAATTTCCCATCGGCGGCTTTGTAAATTTTAATTTTTGCGTTCTTCTCCTCGTTATACCAAAGGTTACGTTCCAGCGCGTCAACCTGGGCAAACGACCCGATAGACATGCCAAAAAAGATAGTCACGAAAAAAAGTATCCTTAGTGAATATCGCCTAAACACAAAAAATGTTTCATTTTGCTACAGCAAAATTATGCCACACCACCATTTTCACATTTCCGCATTTTGCATTTTCACATTAAGCTACTCCTTCACAAACTTCCTTACCTCATTGCCATTAACCTTCACAAAGTACACACCGTTTGGCCAGCCAGCCACAGCTACCTCCACCTTTTCAGCATTGTAATTGTTGCTGAAAATTGTTTGCCCTAAAAGGTTGGAGATTGTGATTTGGGTTATTGGGATTTGGGCGGTGATGGTTAGGGTGGTGGAGGCGGGATTGGGATAAATGGCAAACATAGTTCGTACAGGTATTCCAGGTACAGAGGTAGTTTCATTGCACCCGGCAGTGTCATATTTATACTTTGCTATAAACATATAATCTTGGTTCACCGGAAAAGTATCGTTCCCAAACGACATTAATAATTCATAAGGGTTGCTGTAAGCAGCAATATAAACGTTACTATAATTGTCGGTACCTATATCTTTCATGATATATCCATTAGGTATTTCCACTGCTGTTATACTATTACCTGATGCGTCGAATTCTGCTAAAAAAACTATATCCCAGCCTGGCGAATAAGAAAAAGTATGCCCCCACAAATAAAAAGTATCTGCCGGAGTATAATTAGGACTCACACTACCGCATACCCATATATTGCCGCACTGGTCTATCGAAAGGCCAGTTCCAGTTCCAAATACATTTGTAACTAAGGGATCCCAAAGTACAGTGCCGCCTAAATCATACTTAACTATTAAGGGTCCGATAGAATTAAACCCACTTGTAGTGTACAAGTCCCCGCCTATGTCTGTTTTCATATCCATGATGAAACCAAACGGTCTTTTAGCCCATAATGCAATGCCATTTTTATCGTAATGAATAAGGAAGGGACTAAAGAAAAAAGCCAGGTCATTTGTAAGCGTGGTGTCGGCTATAGTTATAGAATGTGAGTACTGTCCTGAAACATAAAAATCACCGGTACCCGTGACGGCAAGCGAATATGGAAAATCTGTGGAATCGCCGCCAAAACTTGTTGCCCATATCCAATTGCCTGAAGAATCACACTTGGCAATAAAAACATCGGTTGTAACGCCCGATACGTCTGTGTTGTTAAGTGTCGTTGAGCCAATAGTAATATGTGGAAGGTGAAAATCACATGTCACGTAAATGTTATTACTATTGTCAATCCCGATACCGCCCTCAGTTCCATTATATGCGGAATGTCCTATGGGAGCTACATTTTGTGCAAAAAGAACAGAACCCGCTTGCGATATCTTCGCTAAATAACTCATGGGCTGATATGGGGTGGCCTGATGTAATGTAAATGCACCAATAGTAAAACTGGAGTCCCCATACCTTCCAAATACCCAGATATTACCGGAGTTATCAAAAGCCATATCTCCAAAAGCACCGTTCATATTTTGTACCCACAAAAAATTGCCAGAGGAATCCACTTTTAGCATAAAAACAGATTCCAATCCATGGTATAAAGAAAGTGCTCCGAAAGTAATTGTATCACAATTAAAATTGGCCAGGACATAAACATTGCCTGACTTATCGACAAGAGTTTTCTCTATTTGCATCCCGGTACCTGAGCCGCTATTACTGTTTATACTTTTAACACCCCACTCCCATTGTGCATTTGCATTTATGGCATCAAATACACAAAAAAATAAAAGAGTAAATAATGTGCCGCATTTATGAATCTGTGTCATGAGTGAGTAGTATAATAGTGATCACCATCAATACATTTTTGCGCGGAAGAAATTAGCGTGCCATCAATTCTTTCATATTAAACGTACTACATGAATGAATATTGCCTTTACCATTTATAACAGGGGAAAATAAAAGTTTTCGCCCTTGTAAACCCTGTTTTTTCTGACCGGCAAGTTCTCGCAGCGAATTTCTTTTTGAGTTTTGCTCTTCATTTTCACATTTCCGCATTTTGCATTTTCACATTAAGCTACTCCTTCACAAACTTCCTCACCTCACTGCCATTAATCTTCACAAAGTACACACCGCTTGGCAAGCCAGCCACAGCTACCTCCACCTTTTCAGCATTGTAATTGTTGCTGAAAACTGTTTGCCCGAGGAGGTTGGAGATTGTGATTTGGGTTATTGGTTGATTAGTTGATGAGATAGTTAGTTGTGAGGTAGCCGGGTTGGGGAAAATTTGCAGGCTAAAATTATTAAGCCCAGGACCGATCACGGCAAGTGGATTGCCCGGTGGGTAACCACAAGGAATTCCGGATTTGTTGTCGTAGAGTAAGGTTGTATTTTCCACCGACGGATTAGACCCGTCGTTTCCTTCATTGTAATATAACAAGCCTGACCCAACTTTATAAATTTGTCTCAGAGGTATCGTTTCAAAAAAAGGATACCAAAGATTGCCGTCTAAATTATTCTGATCAAACTCATACTTGCAGCTATTCAAGCAAACACTGCTGTCGTACGGAAAATAGCTGATAAAGTTGGGTTGATTGATTTCTTCCGGCATCAGGTTAGTATCCAATAGTAAGTCATTTGTGTAGGATAGCGACCCGCCGTTAGGGACCGTGGAATATGAATATTCAAGATCCGGCACAAAGGGGATTGTTATAGGGAAAACCTGTGTGCTGAGCCAACCTGTAAAAAGATATTGTACGCTGTCCGGAAAAGTCGTCTTACCAACAATTGAATCATAATAGTACTGATAGGGGTACAAGCATGACCCCTCAATAAAGGGGGCACAATGGCTATATAGAAAAGCATCACCAATATTCCAATTCCAAAGCTGGGCAAGGGTGGGATTGAAAAGAGTGGTCAGTGAAAATATGGAGTTGGTATATGCCGAAAGAGTCGGCCCGTACATAAAAAGATTATCCAAATAATAGTCTATGCCGCCGGTAAACGCAGAATCCGGTGGATGATAGGGGAATGTATACAGGTCGAAGACCTGCACGAATCCGTTGTTCTTACTCAAGGAAAATTTGAAACCGTTTAAAGGATCAGAAAGGACAACTCCTGAGGAATTGAGGGATGTGATCAAAATCCACTTTACGGAATCAACACTGCCGGAAATAGTCATTGTGTCCATCGCCAAAACGCTGGCCTGGTAATAAGAGGCTGTTGTATCCCTATAAAATGTCCATGAGTCGCCAAGGTGGGCCTGCGTTTTTATAACTACCGAATCGTGCCAGATATCATCGAAGACAAAGGCACCGTCGCTGCGCTGAATTACTTTTTTCCCGAGCCAGCTTCCTCCGTTGGCGTCAAGCGTATCAGACCACATCGACGATCCTGAAACCCCGCTATATCTGCCTCTCGGCGTATGAAACGGATAATAAATAGTTGAATCAGCAAATGTTCTTACAGAATCAATCCTTATTCCGCGCAGGTATCCATTGCCATTTATAAAATAATGCTTCACCCCGCTTTGCAGGCATTGGTAATTTTGTGCATCCGCAGAAAAACAAATCGTAAAAAAAAGAAACAAGAATAACAGATGTTTCATAGGGCATATTATATACTAAAGGTACATATTTCTACAATGCATTAGGTTATTAAGTGCTTTGCGGACTTGCGTGAAATTTTTTGTGCTGAGATTCCCTTTGACACTGCTCTTCATTTTCACATTTCCACATTCTGCATTTTCAAATTAGAAATCAGTCCTTCACAAACATCGTTGTCTTAATACGCCCGTCTTTTTCCAGTATCACATAATAGCTGCCTGCCTGCAGCTTGCTTATATCCACTATTGTCCGCGTGCCCTTTATAAACTGCTTTACCAGCGCCTTTTCAGTCCGGTCTTTTATGGTAACTGTAGTATAGGCCCCGGCATCTGTTGTTATCGTCAACTCTTCCCGCTCCGGGTCCACGGAAATGCTGAATGCATCTTTCGGTTCGGCCTTTTTTTCAGGCGCGTTTACCGGTGTTTCATCAGCTATCACTACAATAGGTATAGCCGGTGGTGCAACAGGCATTACCGAAGCTACCCTGCGCTTTTTTACATGCATTAATACAGGCGGTGTCACCGGTATTTTTTCAGGCGCTGTTTCGGCAAGTGCCACTTGTGGTATGCCATGCGGAGACGCTGTAGCTGATTCCGGTGGTACTACCGGCGCCTTTACCGGCGCTATTACCGGCAGCACCACAGATGGTATTTCATCCGGCTTTTTCCATGTTTTTTCTGGTGCTGCCACAGGTGCTTTTTCAACCGCTTTTTCCGGCCCCTCTTCTGACAGGTTCAGCGAGCTGCTTACCCTGAAAGACATACGCGCAATAACGCTATTGTCGCCGCATTCACTGTTTACTGAATACCATATAGTAGCCCTGCCCGCCGATACCCCGGTCACTTTGCCGTTTTCGTCCACCGTGGCTATACTCGCGCTGCTGCTGCTCCATTTGCCATCCGGTATGGCAGCAGCCAGCGTTATCATTTTGCCTGCGCCCAGTTCCGCCTTTCCGCTTATCATCCCCGTGCCATTGTATATCCGCAGCACTTCAGCCGCAGTCAAAGCCCTGTTCCACAGCGCCACATCATCAATACTGCCCTTAAAATACCTTTTTACAGCGCCTTCCTTACCAATGCACAACGGCTGTGAAGAAGGAGCCAGTGTTATTGAAAATGAGGACGTGTGCACTAAGGTTCCATCCTTGTATAAATACATGGTTGCACCGTCATAAACAGAAACAAGGTGATGCCACGTTTTTAATGATAAGGTATCGGCGGCATCATCCGTAGCATTGGTAACGCCATCATGCATACCAAACGAATAAATCAGCGTTGCTTCCACAGCCAGCATATTGAAGCCCGTTTGGTCCGGGCTGCGCTGTTTACCGATGATCGCGCGGTTAGGGTCGCCGCTGCTGTTAAGGCTATAGTCATCCAGCTTCACCCAGGCGGAAATGGATAACTGGTTGTTAAAATTTAACGCAGGTATTGGGTGTGCAATTATATGGTCGCTTATTCCGTTGAAATGCCAGGCGCTGTTTGCATTGCCAAATCTATCGGTTGTTAACTGTGCCCCATATACGGTAGCATTATTCCTGTTGGCACTAAGGTCATTGGCGTCACAGTTGAACGGGTACCACGCCACAAGGCCATCGGCAGGCATATATGCGGGCAACTGTGCAGAGACAGAAATGTTGATAGCTATAAAAAAAATGAATAAAACTATCCTCACCATCACGGCAAAGGTAGTCATTTCACTCCTTCACAAACTTTCGTGCGTCACTGCGATTCACTTTTACGATATAAACGTACGATGGGAAGGCAACTACATTAACCTGCACGTGCTCTGTATTACAGATCTGGGTGAACATGGTTTGGCTGCGGAAATTAGTGAATTCAAAAATGTCGTACCTTTATCTATTATGAAAAGGAACGCCGCGACAATTAAGAAAGAACCTGTTTCAGGTATGGAAAACGCGCAACAAAAGCCGTACCTCACAAAACGTTTATTAGTAAGCGCTGCTAAACGCGGGATTCGTAAAGCTGCGGAAGAAACAATGCTGATAATGGGGTATACCGTGATCGCAAAAGATGGCTGGATAGTAAAAAAATATGCTGACGGTACCATCGAGGCAATCGAGCAAATAAATCCTTGAAATGCCGTCTACTCCTCTCAATCCAGATACTCACCTGCGCCTACGTGTTTTTGCAAGCCCAAACGGCTCAGGTAAAAGCACAGTGATACAATACGTACGTGATCAAAAAGTAAATAGCAGGGCTATTGATTTTGGGACATACGTAAATGCGGATGATATTGCCAAAAAGTTAAGTGAAAATACTTTTTCATTTACCGATTACGGCCTTTCTGCATACAATAAGGAATTTTCCGAAATAGCATTAGGATCAGGGCTTATTGGCAAAGAATTTGATGAAACCGCTTTTGAAGCATCTTATACATTCAGAAATGGCATTATAAAGCTGAAAGATAAAAATGCAGATGAAAGGCTTGCACAGATAATTGCCCATTTTTTACGAAAGAAGCTTTTGACGGAAAAAAAGAAATTCTCTTTTGAGACCGTTTTTTCCCATTCTTCCAAACTGGACATCATGCGTGATGCATCTGCCAATGGTTATAAAGTGTACCTGTATTTTGTATCTACCGAATCTCCTTATATTAACACATTCAGGGTGGCTGCAAGAAAAGCAAAGGGTGGCCATGATGTTCCTGAAAATAAAATAGTGAGTAGGTATTATCGCTCGTTAGCATTTTTGTTTGAAGCGTCGCAAATTGCTTACCAGGCCTTTTATTTTGACAATTCAGAAGAAGGTGCAAACTTTAAGATGTTTGCTCATTTTAAAAAAATCGGCAAAAAAATGAAGTGGGACAAAATAAATAAGAAAGATGTACCTAATTGGTTTAAAAAATACTACTCATCAAAAGAACAGTAAAAACGCTGTACATTTCTTTCCTATTGTTGCCGCGCAAATTTTTTCCGAAGTGCACGCTACATAAAGTAACTAAGAACCCCTTCGAAAAGGGGTTCTTAGTTACTTTAGTTACTTATAAATAGTTTATGCTATTGTTTTAGCTGGCTATCGGCCTTTCAGGGGAAGCCCCGGCACCTGTCCTGATTTTTCATCGGGAGGGGTTTGGGGTTTATTGCTTCAGCAAAGGCAATACACCAACTTTGCCGGTATTATTTTCCCTGATGTACAGGAAATAATTGCCGGGGTTAAGATCGGAAACATTGACAGAGAAATTTAAATCGGCCTCAGTGCCGGAATACACTCTTTGCCCAACTGTATTATAGATCATCACTGATTTATCACCTTGCAATCCAGTACTAATGTTAACGCTGTTGGTAGCCGGATTCGGATAGAACGAAAATGCTGGCTGCCCCACCTGGGCAACACCCACATGGGATGCCGGGCCATTACCTTCTAAAGTTACGTTATCATACCTGTAGTTGCCGCCTGATACTGTATTACGGCCGGCAGTACGGATACGGAATACCAGCCTTGAGTTACTGTCCGCAGCCGGATCATTGATATTAATGGTTTTCAGGGTAAAGGCCGTCGTTGCCGAATCAACCCATTCTGACAAACCGGTGCCACTTACCACCCAGTTCGTTCCGCTGTCAAGGCTATAGGAAAAAACCGCTACGGAGTCGGCTGTTGTACTTGAACTTTCGATAGCAAATTTCAACACGAGGTTCGCGTAGTGGGTAGATGGAATGAAAAATAAAAGCTCCATACTGTCATTAGGGTTCCGGGCGCGGAAACAATTACCCGCAGCAATTCCTGCCCTGGCATTGGTAGTATCGCCGGTAGTTTCATCGCAATAAGTATTGTAAGCAGATGAAGTGTTGGGAATTGGCTTGTAGGTCATCCTGGCCTTAGAGGTGTCTAAAACGGAATAATCCGCATCGAGAATAGCGACCGCAGGTAAAGTTACGGTTGCCGTAAATGTATTGAAATCCCAATAATGAATGAGGACCAACTGTGCGTGGCTGCGGTTAAAACTGATCATTGCGCCAATAACAAACAAAACGGCGAGTACATGGTTCTTCATAATATCTGATTTTAGTGCAAAGAAACGCCCGTATAGTTGCCGGAATATTAAATTATTATTAAGTAAAAAGTACTAATACGCCCTATTTTATATATCCCACTTAATACAGGCTTAACAATTTGACAATGTTACATGCAATTATCTGCCCTACATTTGCGCCTGATTTATCATAGATTATATCTTTTTTAATGAAAAAGTTTGTTGTCATTGTTCCGCTGCTATTACTGTTTATTTGCTTCTATGCCTGCACCCATAAGCCGCAAATACCGCTTACCACGAAAAGCACCACAACAACTACAACAACTACCACCACCACCACAACAACGACTACAACAACTGATTCCACCCAGGACGCAGTAGATACCTCCGTCTGCTTCCAGCGCGACGTGCTGCCTGTTTTTACGGGCTACTGCGCTAAAAGCGGCTGCCACGATGCTGCGAGTGCGAAAAGCGGATATATTCTTACCTCCTATGCCACAATTATTAGCAAAGGGCTCGTAAAAGGAAGCGCCGGCATCAGCATTTTATACACTGAGTGCGTAAGCGGTAAAATGCCTAAATCGCCCACCCCGCGGCTCGACAGCACACAACTTAGCTTTATCAGCCGGTGGATAGATAAGGGCGCGCCCGATGATACCGGCTGCATAGTAAACTGCGATACGACAAAATTTACATTCGCCGCTGCCATAGTGCCCATCCTTAGCAGTAACTGCTATTCCTGCCATGCAACGGCATCGGCAGCCAGCACAGGCGGCGGAATAATTCTCGACACCTATGCCGGTGTGCTTACCCAGGCACAAAACGGAAAGCTCCTCGGCGACCTGCAGCACGCCACCGGCAATAATTTTATGCCGCTCGGCAGCCCCCAGTTGTCGGAGTGCAAGATAACCCAGCTAAGCAAATGGATAGCGGCGGGTGCGCAGAATAATTAGGTTACTCCTTCACGAATTTCCGCACCTCGATCCCATTCACCTTTACAAAGTAAATACCCGACGGGAAGGCGGAAACATTTACATTCACTTGCTCCGAATTATAGTTGTGGGTGAAGGTGGTCTGCCCTTCGAGATTGATAATTGTAATTTGATCAATTGAAATTTGCGCTTTGATAGTAATAAAAGTGTTTGCAGGGTTGGGGCAAATATTTATTTGGTTCGCAACAGCATTTACCTGCCTTACGGCTGTTATATCCGCAAAAGCCCCGCAAATGCTGTCATTGTTTTTTACGTAACGGTATCCGCTGTTCTTGCTATGGCCGCCTCCGGTATAATCATGATAATCAGTGCCGGATAATCCAAAGCCCATACTATAAGTCCGGGTATCATTGCCTATAAAGGACATGCCACTGGCGTCGAGATATTCAAAAATTACGCGCGCCGTTGTATAGTTAATATAATTCACATCAATGCTGCAAAGTGGGTCTGGGCACGCGGGTACCACGTCATAAGAAGCTTTGGGGAAATAATGATTGAAATAGGGCGATTGCCATTCTTCCGGCAGTATGCTTAGGTTTAGCAATTTTGTGGTGTCAATAGCGCCACCTGTAGATATGCCGGAGAAACCTGTGCTGTTAGTAACTACAGGGCAGCAGGAACTTGTAGTGGTCAGGCTACGACTTGCCGTTGTATAACTTACTGATGTGGAAGTAGTGGCTTTTGATAAAATGGTATCAAGCGTTGTAGTGGTTACAGATGCAGACGGATAATTCTGCGCTTCGCCGAATTCCAGCACCTCGCCCACTGAAAAGTTATACAGCTCCATCATTGACGGATTGTGAAGCTGTACCCTGTTAAAAACAGAATTTACAGCATTGGGTGGAGCGGCAAGGGGCATATCGCACCTACACGCGAGGTTGTTGGTAATAAGGTCATAATAATAGTCGCCTCCATGCTTGAAGACAATGGCATTGCCTGGCAAATGGTAAGGGAATGTGTACAAATCAAAGACCTCCACAAAGCCATTATTTTTACTAAGTATTATTTCGAAATTATTTACAGGATCGGCAGAATTAATAACCCCATTGGTATCCGCCTCAATGGCAACTGACGCTGACGTGTTTTTTCTTCAACTGGTAACGCAATGAATAGCTGAAAAAAACAATGGCAGATTTCGTTGCAGAATATAGATTTTTCGCCGGGATCGGCGCAAGCCCTGCCATGCTGGCTACGTTCAGGATATAAGAAGGCGCATTCTGCTCCGGCAGCGGCAGCAATGTATAAGATAACGCCATGCACGATTCTACATTTAGCCGTACCATGTACTGTAGGGTATCCAGCGGCAGTTTCAGGTAGTCTTTACTGCCACCCATGCCTGCCACATTGCACAGCATTTTTAAAGGAATATCTTTTTCTGTGCACCATTGTGCTATTTCTGTAGCTGACGTTTCAAATGCCAGGTCTTTGGCCAATATCTCCACATGCACATGATAAGCGGCTTCCAGCCGGGCTTTTGCGGCAACGAGCGTATCCATGTGCCTGGCCACTAAAACAAGGTTATACCCTCGCCTGGCAAGGGCTTCTGCAATGCCATACCCTATTCCTTTGCTGCCCCCGGCAATTAATGCGTAAGGCCGTCGGCCACCCTGATCAATTTGCGGCACACCTATACTATCCGGCAAGCCCACGACGTCAGGAGATAATAACCCTGTATCCTTTGCCGGAGCGGCAATCTGGGTTGTATTTTTGCAGGCATCGGTATACGCAAACCCGGTAATTGTAATAAACAATAAGAAAAATAAAATGAATGCTCTTTTTACAACGCAGGTATAGTGCATCAGGGTGAGTTTTTATAAAAATAATTGAAAAATCAAAAAGCTACAGCTAAATACGTTATTTGCGATACCTGGGCTTATATTGCTGCAGGGTTAAACACTCGTTTCGGTTCTTACTGTTTACCACATGCTAAAAAAACAAAACCTGCATTTCTGCAGGCTTTATTTTCTATTCCCATCTGTATTAAAACATCCTCATTATCACTCAAGCTATGGCAGAAAATGGTATCATATCGAAAACTGCGCTATTGAATACAAAGATAAATTGCCTTTTACTATAAGCGTTACATAACTCCGGAGAAAAGTTACATAATTCACACGTAAAAAAGCTTCCGTCAAAACCGGGAACAATTTCAGTACTACTGCAAAACAGGTTGTTTTTACTGCCCATTTCCAAAAGTTCTGGGTGGCAGAGTTTTCGGCAGAAGAAAATTAATACGTTACTGAAGCTAATTTGACTACATTTACATGTTTCTAATTTAACAAATGAATAAACTATTTGAATAATTGGCATGAATTTTAGGCTGTTTATATATAACAATAATTCCCCAAAATTATTTGAGCATGAAATTTGGCTTTAAGTACAGACTATATATTGGCTTCGCTTTTGTTTTTTTGCTAAGTTTAGACATCAGTATTACCTCGTACACCACCTTCAGGCAGCAGATCAAAAGAAATATGTGGGTTGGCCATTCCTACGAGATATTGAAAGTGGCCCAGGATGTTCAAAAGCTGATGATAGATATGGAGACCGGGCGAAGAGGGTTCAGGGCTACCAATGAAAAAAGGTTTTTACAGCCATTCTATGAAGGAATAAACCAGATCACCCCGGCAGTTTTAGACCTGAAAAACTTAGTAGATAACAATCCCCAACAGGAAAGGAAGGCTACATTATTAGAGAAGAATATTAATGACCTGCTTCAATTCTGGAAAGATAAAGGCGATGACGCCGGCGAATACAACAGGGAACTGATCACAAAAATTACTGACGACGAGAAGATCAGGATGGATGTGATACGTGGTAATATCAATGATCTGTCTGAGGCAGAAAATGCCCTGCTGGCTCAAAAAGAAAAAGATAATACCCATTCGATATTAGTGGCCTCATGGACATCCATTTTAGGTATTATCATGATCCAGGCAATTATTTTCGTGCTGATTGTTCTTATTCTCCTGGAATCTAAAAAGAACAGGAACGTGAGGGGGAAATTAAAAGAATTTAATGAAGAGCTGATATCCCAGAAGGAAACATTACTGAAGTCTGAAAAAGACCTGAAACAGGCGTTAGATAAAGTAGAAGAAGTAAATAAGCAATTAGAGAAGTTTGTATATACGGTAGCGCACGACATTAAATCCCCTCTTGCAGGAATTAGCGGCTCTCTGTCAAGGTTAAAAAAACATGATACGATACTGGCGAATTCTATGGTGGCACAGTTCATAAATCTTTCTTATGAGCAGTCCGTCCACCTGTCTGAAATGGTCAATTCGATACTGGAATATTCGAGGATAAGCCTGGGCGATCAGCAGGTGGATATGGTAAATACGAAAGTGCTTGTGGAAGAGTTGGCTGCATTAATGTACCCGCCGCAGCACATACACATAGCCGTGGCAGATGATATGCCTGTTTTAGTAACAAAAAGAATAAAGATCATCGAGGTATTTCAAAACCTTATTGGCAATGCCATAAAATATAATAATAAAGAAACGGGATATATAGAAGTGGGGTGCAGCGAAAAGGACCAGTTCTTTGAGTTTTTTGTAAAGGACAATGGCTGCGGCATTTCGGAAGAAAACCAGCACCACATATTTTCATTATTCAGGACTTCTTCCAATACACCAATGCGTGAATCAAGCACTGGTTTCGGCCTGAACATTGTGAAGCTGATAGTAGAAGAACAGGGTGGGAAGATATGGGTAGACTCGGTTCCCGAAGAAGGAAGCATCTTTTATTTTGAATGGAAGAAATAGGGCGGTCTTTGGTTCCCGTAAAGATGGGTATAAACTCACAATGATAACAGCAAAACTAATATCAGCGGCGCTAACTCCATTATCCCAAAGGCAACCCAGGCAGCGGAGATCTTCTTATATTTTTTGTCTAAGTAGCCCATGCCTTTTTTACCGCTTACTAGTTTTATAAGGGAAGAACGGATGGGATGAATAATAAAAACAAACATTAAAATACTATACGCAGTTACACACAATATGGCGCCGGATAACCTGAATGATGTATAGGGCAGCAAGCGGCCATTGTTCACATAATAGTCCAGCAGCAAGATGGCCGCC
>Ga0207081_1047_pt1 | contig 25168 bp, 28 predicted proteins | sample Alteio_BWMinHeat_59_FD_153524 | JGI IMG/M metagenome (GOLD analysis project Ga0207081, IMG submission 153524) | Enriched cells from forest soil in Barre Woods Harvard Forest LTER site, Petersham, Massachusetts, United States -... | ecosystem: Environmental > Terrestrial > Soil > Temperate forest >... | reverse complement strand
TCCCTGACGCAGAGAAAGAATCCGGGCGGATATACCCGGATACTGGCCAGGCTGCTGAAGAAATTTTTGCTGCTGCTTTTATAAACCTGGGCGGCAAGTTCATCTTCTGCGAAAATGAGCAGGAATTGATGGACAGTATAAATATCCTGCATGAAAACCGGGGATGGCTGCAACTGCTGTGTGCAGACCAAAGGCTGCTGAAAATATTCCATAACAACAAGATAGACATCCTGCATCCGGCCGACCCTAAAGCTGAAAGCGCTGAAGCATGTATTACGGGCTGTGAAATGCTGGTGGCGCGAACAGGTTCTATAATGCTGAGCAGCCACCAGCATATGGGCCGCATGGCGCCTGTATATTTCCCTGTCCACCTTGTTTTTGCTTACGCAAACCAGATAGTACCGGATATAGAAGACGGCTTTAACGCGCTAAAGAAAAAGTATGGTAGCGATCTGCCCTCCATGATCAACTTAACCACGGGCCCCAGCCGCACAGCAGATATTGAGAAAACACTGGTAGTAGGCGTGCATGGGCCGGGAGAAGTGTTTTGTTTCTTTGTGAATGCGGATATGTAGGTATTCTTTTATTTACAAGCTGCCTTTTTTTCTCTTTTTTTAATGAGCTCCACAATTCTTTTTCTGGTAAATTCTGCATCATGTTCATAAAAGAACTCACCGGCCATCTCATAACCCCATGTTCCGGATCTGATATTTTCTTGAAATTCTTTTGATTGTTCTTTTTCAAATTTGCTCCGCTTTTTTAGCCATTGCGCCTGATCGTTTTTTAATATCAGTCTTTCATTTGGGGATAGAGCATCATTCAGATTTTCATAAGCTGTGTCCACCATTTTGTACAAAGACATACAATATGTTCGTGCGCAGTTTTGAAAATTCACCCCACTATCAAGGCATAACTGATAATGTGTTTTCAGTTTAGCAACTGTATCCAACGTCTGAGTATTACCCACGGCTGTTAAAAACAATAGCATACTTATAATCAAAAGTATTTTTTTGAAATTATTGTCTTTCATGAATAAATTTACAAAAAATTGCAATCAAACAAGGGCTGCTCATCGCAGTTACTGTGGTTTATTCGGCTAAAACTAATTTGTTATTAGTCTTTTTTAACGCTCCAGATGTTACCAAGTTATCAATAATAAATCTGGAAGAACTATTGGGTAGCATGTTGGCCACTTCCTGTTCAGTAAAGGTTTTTTTCTTTTTCTGGCGGAGATTATATACGATAATATCAGATAAACTTTTAAACAGTATGCTCCCATTTACTTCGTTATGCAGTAAATCTATATCGGAATGATTGCAGAGATAAAGGCTTCTGTCTGTTACTTCCCATGTTTTGAGTGCGGGAAGTTTTCTAATAGCAGCAGGGATGTGAGGTTTACATTCAAAAAGGCATAAAGTTTTATAACCCTCAGGTACGAAATCAAATGAACTACCAAATTCATCATAAACCTTGTCAAGTTTTATCTTGTAATCATGGTTCCATGATTGGTTCGATTCTTCAATAAAAATATCAAATAAACTCCCGGTTTTGAATTCATTAAATGTATAGCTGACAAAAAGCAAAATTGCATTTTCTTTAATAGCAATGTGAGCATGTGACTGCAGTTTTTTTAAAACTGTAGCGGATGCCCGGCCAAGGATACGTAATTTTTTATTTTTATTTTCCATAGCTATACAAAGCTAAGGTTTATTTAGAAAAGGCTGTGCTAAAAGATAAAATTGTTCAATATTTACATTACTCATCGCAGGCGTATTTTTTAGCGCATCAAGAAATAAACTATCATCTATAATAGCCGGGATAGTCAATCTCATGCTTAATATTATATTAATCGCATCCTCTGCAAATATATACCCCTCACATAAAGAAATATAGTCCGACGGCTTTATTTCAAAAGCGATTTCTTCTTCAACTTTTGCAAGCCAATTCTTGCCGGTACTGATTCCTTTAAGTTTACTGCGCTCAATAATATAGATGATCTGCTTATCGCTTTTATATCCATTAGTATATCCGCAGCAAAGTGCAAATAAAATTGCTTTTATCGGATTAGTAGTAACAGATGTACGTGGTAGGGATTGGCTTGAAACGCTACCTGGCCAATTAATCGTGCTTCCTCTAAAGAGATATTTTTTGGTAGTCCTTTTACTCATTTGCACAACCATTTTGCCACAATGAGCCATTTATAAGTCAACCGCTATCCCCAGCGCCGCTTCTACCGCGCCTTTCACGCTTTCGCTCATGGTAGGGTGGGGATGTATGCTATCCAGCACTTCCTGCCAGGTAGTTTCCAGTTTGCGGGCTACTACTGTTTCTGCAATGGTCTCGGTAACATTGTAGCCTATCATGTGCGTACCCAGCCACTCGCCATATTTAGCATCAAAGATCACTTTTGTAAAACCCTCTGTAGCGCCCACGCCTACCGCCTTCCCTGATGCGGTAAAGGGGAATTTACCTACCTTAATTTCATATCCAGCATCCTTTGCTTGTTTTTCGGTCATCCCTACGCTTGCAATTTCGGGTGAGCAGTAAGTGCAGCCTGGCACATTGCCGTAGTCCAGCGGCTCCGGCATGTGTTTGTATTTTCCTTCTTTATTGGCAATAGCTTCTACACAAATAATGGCGCCCTGCGATGCCACATGCGCCAGCGCCTGGCCGGGCGTAATATCGCCAATGGCATAGATACCATCCACATTCGTCCTGTAGAATTTATCTACTGTTACTTTGCCCTTATCTGTTTTTATACCCAGCCCTTCAATGCCTATATTCTCGATATTCGCCGCAATACCCACAGCACTTAAAACCACCTCTGCTTCCAGCACCTGGTCGCCTGCCTGTGTCTTTACAGTCGCCTTTACACCCGTTCCCGATGCTTCTACTTTTTCTACTGAGGCATTGGTCATTACCGTAATCCCTTTTTTCTTAAAGCTTTTTTCCAGCTCTTTAGAAATATCTTCGTCTTCCACAGGCACTATGCGCGGCAGGAATTCCACCACAGTCACTTTAGTGCCCAGGCTATTATAGAAATAAGCAAACTCTACGCCTATTGCACCCGAGCCTACTACTATCATACTTTTTGGCTGCTGCTGCAATGCCATTGCCTCGCGGTAGCCTATGATCATCTTTCCATCTATGGGCAGATTAGGGAGCTGACGGCTGCGCGCACCTGTAGCTAATATCACGTGGCGGGCCTGCTGCACGGTTGCTTTACCATCCGTACCTGTTACTTCCACTTCCTTTTTAGCATTGAGCCTGCCCATACCCATTATCACGTCTATCTTATTCTTCTTCATCAGGAACTGCACACCCTTGCTCATTTTATCGGCTGCTCCGCGGCTACGCTTAATAACTGCTCCAAAGTCGGCCTTGAAATCAGTGGCTATGATCCCATAATCTGCCGCATGGGTAAAATTTTCAAAAACACTGGCAGACTTTAATAAAGCCTTGGTTGGGATACAACCCCAGTTGAGGCAAATGCCGCCGAGGCTTTCTTTTTCCACAATTGCTGTCTTATAACCCAATTGAGCTGCACGAATAGCTGCTACATAGCCGCCGGGGCCACTTCCCACTACGATTATATCGTATGCCATAAAGGAAATTATTTAAGATTAATATATTATTGTGAGGGGCAAAAGTAATAAAAAAGCGTCAGCATACTGCCATAGCCAATTATTAATCTCTGCATACAAAGACAATGAAATCCCACTTTCTTAACAGAAAGGTTACCACGACAAACAAATCAATTATGGTATTATATTGCATGACCGAAAAGTCAAAGATTGAAACATATTAAAGGTCTTGATACCCTCAGAGCATTTGCTGTATTATTTGTAATAATACAACATTGGACTCCTGTTTATGACAAGACGCAACCTGCAAAAGCAGTAATAAAGTATATACTGATACCTGATGGCTCTTTTGGCGTTTTTCTCTTCTTTGTCCTAAGTGGTTTTCTAATTACCAATATTCTGCTCAATGCCAGGAGCAATGAAAATGGTAAGAGTTTTTCCATCATTAAAAATTTCTTTATACGGCGATCCTTACGAATATTTCCTATATACTACTTGCTTTTGTTGCTGCTGCTGCTTATCAATTATCCTGACCTAAAAGAAAATGCCGGATATTTTTTTACGTACACAAGCAATATACTGTGCTACCGTACAAATGCGTGGAATCACCTTTCCCAAACATGGACGCTTGCGGTAGAAGAACAATTTTATCTTTTATGGCCATGGCTAATATTATTTATAGGGTCAAAATACTTGAAAAAACTATTTATATGTTGCATTATTATAGGTGTAACCAGTACATATTATGCGATGGTAGTACATCAGCATATGCAGCCATTTCTTGTGTTCAATTGCTTAGACTCATTAGGAATCGGAGGATTGTTTGCTTATGTAAAACACAGTAATACACACATCAAAAAGTTTGAAAAAGCTATTCTGATTATTTCGTTGATACTGCTCCCTGTATATTATTACTGGAAAATTGCTGCTTATACAAATCATCCGGAATACGGAATATTTATGGCAAAAACAGTTGACAGTATCCTTGCTTTATCTTTAATTATACTTGTAACAAACAACAAACATACCTTTATAAAAAAATATTTATTAGAAAACAGAGTCCTGAATTATTTTGGTACCATCAGTTATGGCATTTACATTTATCAATTGCCGTTGGTGGTACTCTTTAATCAATACTACATACAAATATTAACAAGAATCGGTTTGATTACTTCTCAAATCAACTGGCTTGACAAATATCATTTTTTTTACCTCATTAAATTCATTTTACTACTTATCATCTGCCATTGTTCTTTCACGTTTATCGAAAAGCCATTTTTGAGGCTAAAACGAATATTTAAATACAGTGGCGAAGCAACATTTTGAAATTTATAGTTTTGATAAGGCTATTACAACGATTTTATTTGTAAGTTGCTTTAACCTTTTTAAAAATGATAAAGCTTTTTAGAAACCTGTCGTTATTTGTTTTGTTAATAACTGCCTCCCAAAGCCGTGCTCAGACGGTAGGAGAAGACCACAAAGAAGACCGTATAGACGTGGAATACAACGAATGCATTACCAAAGATTCTTCATATGCCAACATCTGCAATTGCGCTTTTGTGGCTTACGACAAGTGGACGAAAGAACTGGATATTGCCTACAAAAAATTATTAAAAAACCTGAAGAAAGAAACAGATAAGACTGCCTTAAAACAGGCACAAGCCGCGTGGATACTATTCAAGGATGCAGAATTTAAAGCATACGATAATATTTTTAATATACCGGGAGGTAAATGGTGCGGGCTGCGGCAAGACGGGCGGATAGACATTGTTCGGGGGCGGGCGTTGCAGCTAAGGAGTTATGCGGAAGCGCTAAGAAAATAATATTATTTAAGATAATAAGGGTGCATTTCAAAATTCGTATAGTAAACTATTTAATAAAAAGAACATATCTGTGTGAGTAGTGCCGCCAAAGTCTGCCGGGCTATAATCAATAGGCTGAAATCGAATCTTTTATCATAACACAAAATAAAAAATATATAAAATACATTTAAAATAATGCTCATAGCACAGCGCCTTTCTTAAAAAAAGGGGTGACTGTGCTGTGTGTTTTGTATCTAAACCCTGAAAAAGCACAACACATGGCAAATAATGGAAGAATTGTATTTACACTATTAAATTTTTCTTCATAGCAAAAAAATGCTATAAAAGTGTTTTTCACTTTGTTGCCGAATACAGCACAGCGAAGATTTGAAATGCACCCGATAAAAACATCAGGAAATGCTTCATTGCCAATTTCGTAAATTGCAGTATGAGCCGCTCCTATGCCGACCTACCGCTACATTATGGCCAGGTACCTCCCTGGCTCTATGAACGCATGAGCAAACTCGGCGTAGCTATTGTGGAAGCAATAGTGCTGGAATATGGCAGAGGTGCCGTTTTACAACGGCTAAGCGACCCTTTCTGGTTCCAGGCTTTAGGATGCGTTTTAGGGATGGACTGGCATTCATCGGGTATTACCACATCGGTAATGGGTGCGCTTAAAAGATCAGTGAATGAGCGGTCAAAAGAATTAGGCATTTATATATGCGGCGGCAAGGGGAAATATTCAAGAGAAACACCTGCGGAACTGATCCGCATAGCTGAAAAAACAGGCCTTAATGGTGACCTGCTGGTGCGCAGCAGCAAACTTTCTGCAAAAGTAGATAACACCGCCATACAAGACGGTTTTCAACTGTACCTTCATTCTTTTATACTGAGCAGCGATGGAGAATGGGCGGTAGTGCAACAGGGCATGAACGGTGCCACAAGCACTGCGCGCCGCTATCACTGGCACTCGCCTACCCTCGCATCATTTGTAGAGGAGCCACACACCTTCATCTATGGGCCAAACCAGGGGCAGATCATAAACATAACAGACAAAAAAGCGGATACCACACGCGCTGGAGTCTTGCAGTTGGCAAAGGAAGGTCCCGAAAGGTTGTTGCCGGAAATAAAAAAACTGGTAATGCCGTCGCACCACGATGTGAAGGCAAAAGATGTGGACCTTAAAAGATTAGGTAGTGTGCTGGCAGTGGCTTACCAGAAAGAGCATTTGGATATGGAGTCATTGCTGCTGCTGGATGGATTAGGCCCGAGAACGTTGCAGTCATTGGTATTAGTAAGCGAGGTAATACACGGTACACCCTCAAGATTTGAGGACCCCGCACGGTTTTCATTCGCACATGGTGGTAAGGACGGGCATCCATTCCCTGTGCCTGCCAAGGTATATGACGAGGCTATAAAGACTCTTGAAAATGCAGTGAACCGGGCAAAGCTTGGAAACGCAGATAAGAATGAAGCGATAAAAAATCTTTCAAAGGCAGCACAGCAATTAGAAAAAGATTTTCAACCGAATAATAATTTTGAGCAGCTTATAGAAAAGGAAAGGAACGAATCATGGAAGTATGGTGGGCGCACCGTATTTGGTAAAGCAAAACCGCCAAAACAAAAACCAAATGATGGACAATTACAATTGTTTTAATAACCCCGCGAAAGAAGCATGTCCGAAACAACCATTTACAATAAAATTGGCCACAAATATAACATGACACGAAAGGCCGATCCCTATATAGTTGATCGGCTATACTCCTTACTCAATCCGCAAAAGGGTAAATTGTATTTAGATATTGGCTGTGGTACCGGCAATTATACTGTTGCGTTTGCAGAAATGGGCTTTGAGTTTATCGGTGTTGATCCCTCGGAATTAATGCTTGATGCGGCTAAAAATAAAAACAGCAATGTAAAATGGGAACAGGGAACTGCTGAAAATATTCCTTTACCTGATCATTCAATTGATGGTGTCATAGCTACCCTGACACTCCATCATTGGGCAAGCCTTCAAAAAGGCTTTAAAGAACTTGCAAGAGTTTTAAAGGCAGGGTCACCAATAGTGATTTTCACGTTTACACCTGAGCAGGAAAAAGGATATTGGTTTAATCATTTTTTTCCTGAAATGATGAAAAAGGGCATGCGGAAGTCAATATCATTTGATACCATTAAAGAAGTTGCGTCCTATTCCGGATTAGAAGTTGTTGATACCGAAAAATATTTTGTACAGGATGATCTGCAGGATATGTTTGGCTACTCGGGCAAAGATGACCCGGAAAGATATTTCGACCCGGCGGTCATCAACGGCATTTCCTATTTTTCGTTATACGCTGATAAGAAGGAATTAGAGGAAGGGCTTCGGGAGCTAAGAAAAAGTATTCACAACGGTCAATTTAATGCTATTAAAAAACAGTATGAAAATGACCGGGGAGATTATTTGTTTGTAGTACTAAAAAAAAATCAACACCCAGTTAACTGAATTCGTCATCATTTTTCGGCTTATTTTATTTGCACTATTTCATCTTCATTACTGCGAAATAAGGATGGTCAGGATTTACAATCAGTTCCTGTTTTAGCGGATGGATCAATACATCCATGTCTTCTAAAGGTATTGCGCCAAGCAATGGCTCACTATTTCCTGGCAGAACAATGGCATTACAATTTGTCCGCCGGTTTTTGAATTTAAGCTCAACAGAGGCAACAACATCACATTCTACGATATGGCCATTTGCAAGCTCTGCTTTTCTTTTTTCAACGACAGGAAATTGCAATTGCTCCTGTATGCTTTCATTAATAGCAAGCATGTAAGAGCCTGTATCAACCAGCATGGTAATGCGCATCCGTTTTATTTCTTCTTCACCAATAATAAATTTACGTGCTAAAACCAGATCATCCCGGTTAATCAATTCTACTTCTGCGTGTACCAGTCCCATTTCTTAAATATTATACTGCAAAGATAAAATATAACAATTGCATTTCTAATTGCCCAATACAAATAAATCGCCCTGCGCAGTTTTCCCGGAATGTTTCCGTTCAAGGTCCAATAGCCATTTTTTGCGCTGCAAGCCGCCGCCGTAACCAATGAGACTGCCATCTTCACCTATCACCCTATGACAGGGAACTATTATGGCTATACCATTCTCCCCATTAGCCCCCGCCACCGCCCTTATTGCTTTTTCATTACCAAGAAATATAGATTGTTGTTTGTACGACCGTGTTTCGCCATAAGGTATTTGGAGCAACGCTTGCCAAACACTTTTTTGAAAAGACGTACCGACAAGATATAATGGCAGATCAAATTCTTTCCGCGTGCCTGCAAAATATTCATTGATCTGTAGCTTTAATATTTCAAAATGCGGATGCTCACTATCGGTAAATTTATCACCCGATAATGTTTCAATGCGCTTCATGATACTGTCAATACTCTTCCTGTACTGAAAATCGAACAGGCAAATACCTTCATCAGTTGCGCCGATGCGCATTTTACCTACAGGGGTGTCAATGTGAGTTAGGCAGATCATGCTAGGGTATCTTCGATAATAATTGGACCGATTGGTAAAATGCTACAGTTGAGATATTCTTTTATTTTAGGCGTTAATTTTGTAAGTACACTATAACTGTTTATAGGCGCAGACATAACAAAAACTGTGATTGTATATTTCCTGAAGTTTTGCTGATATTGTAAGTTCTTGTCAAAGGTTAGTAGTGCATCAAAACCTTGCTCAGTTAATAATTGAAGTAAAAGTCCATTTTTGATCCCGTTCCATCCTTTTTCCCTTACAGTATAGATTTCATGTTCAAAATAATCCAGCTTTAATTTTTTCGGGAGATTTTCATCAAGCAACAGCTTCATAAAGTTGGACAATATTTTTGGCAGTCATTATCTTATTGGCTATTTCAAGCAAAGCAACAGCCTGTTCTTTCGATACTGTTGGAAAATCATCCAAAAATTCTTCAAGAGAAACACCGGCTTCCAAGTGGTCAAAAAGCGACTCTATAGGAACACGTGTACCCATAAATACAGGTTGTCCACTTAATATATCCTTATCAATGTTGATTATACTTTGAATGTTCACATATCAAAGTTACAAAAAATAACGTCTGAATAATTTCTCATTCCCATCCGTTCTTTTCCATCAATAATTCCGCCCGGACAATATCTTCAGGGGTATCTATTTCCACACCCATGTATCGGGTTATCGCCATACGTATCGGAACTCCATGCTCCAGGAAACGAAGACATTCCACCCTTTCAGCAGCTTCAAGCGGAGTAATCCGCCATTTGGTGAAGCTCATGAGCGCTTCTTTACGAAATGCATACACACCTACATGCTCATAGTATGGAATCTCTATTTCTATGTTACGGGGATAAGGAATGATACTACGGGAAAAAAATAAGGCATTGTTATTAAGGTCAAGGGCCACCTTTACATAATTGGGATCATTGATAAGTCTGGGATCAATAAGTCTTTGCACGAGTGAAGCTACTTTAACAGTATGGCCATCATTTCCGTTAAATAATTCTAACAACTGCGCCAGGGGCTCTTTTTGCACAAATGGTTCGTCGCCCTGCACATTCACAAACACATCTGCATCCATATCAGCAGCTACTTCGGCGATACGGTCTGTTCCACTCTCATATTCACGCTTACTTTTTACGGCCTTGCCGCCGTACTTATCTATCTCGTTATATATTTCATCGCTGTCGGTCACCACTATCACCTCATCAAATAAACCCGTATTCACAGCAGACTCGTAAGTTCGCCTGATAACGCTCTTTCCTTTGAGCGTGGCAAGTAGTTTTGCAGGAAACCTGGTAGCCCCCAACCGGGCAGGGATCAGTGCTATTACCTTCATTTATTTCTTTTTGATTATGCCCAAAAACAAGAATATCCACCCGGCGATAAAAAACAAGCCCCCAATCGGAGTTATGATGCCTATGTACCCTAAACTCATCCCACCCGCACTTAGCAATGTCATCGTATAAAGTGACCCACTAAATAACACAATGCCCGTAATAAAGAATGAGGATGCGATCCGTATAGATTTAGAAAGAACAGAAGAATAAACCATTCCGGTTATCAATAGTGCAAAACTGTGATAAAACTGGTAGCGTACTCCCGTTTCAAAAACCATCAACTGGTCAGGCGGCATAATGGCTTTAAGCGCATGGGCGCCAAATGCACCTAAGATCACTGCCAGGGCTGCAAAGAGCGCCCCGGCTATCAATGCCGGTTTATACATGAAGAAATAATTTTGTCAAAGGTAATTAGGGAAATGTTTTTCGTTTGTAAAATATGGTGTGCCTGCTCATAATAGTGTTTACGCTTTTGCAAAAGATCTTCCAGAAATAAACCGATATCTCCACGGCCCTTTAACAAGGGCCTTATCTCCTCACTGCTATTTATGTTCTCCAGCAGATGTGGAATATCCGCCCGCAGGTATATGACTGTACCGGCGTCTTTCATTAATTGAAGATTTTCATTGAAGCAGGGTGTGCCTCCTCCACTGGCAATAACAGTAGGAACATTGATACTGCTGATGAGCTTTTTGAGCTGTTTCTGTTCTCTTTCCCTGAAACCGTTTTCGCCATATTGGGCAAACAATGCGGGTATACTTGCTTTTTCCTGTTCGGCAACAAAAAGATCAAGGTCAATAAATTCAAGGAGGTAGGCTTTGGCGAGTTTATCGCCCCAGTAGGTTTTTCCTGCGGCGGGCATTCCCACAAGAAATATTAGATTCGGGGAATTGGGAATTATGGATTGGGAATCAGATTCGATTTTCATTGTTAAGGATTTAGATACTTTTATTCAGTTACAATTTACCATTGATAAATTTCCAGATCATTAACATGCCCATAGATGTAGCCATCTCCTTATTTCTTTCACGGTCGTAATGAAAGTGAAACTCTTTTGTTTTTGTGGCATTCTTATCAGCCGCCGCCATCCATACCGTACCTACAGGCACCCTATCGCTTTCTCCGCCGGTACTTAGTAAGCCGGTAACTGCAAACGCATAATCAACATTCAACACACCCAACGCACCCAACGCCATTTCTATCACAGTTTGTTCGCTCACCGCCCCAAATTCTTTAAGTGTTTCTTTTTTTACGCCAAGTATCTTCTCTTTTATTTCATTCTGATAACAAACAATGCTGCCGTTAAAATAATTAGCGGCTCCCATTATTTGCGTAATATGGTGGGCAATATTGCCCCCGGTGCAACTTTCGGCAAGGCCCAGCTTTTTTTCATTGACTGTAAACCAATTACCCAAAACATGCTCCAGTGGAATATCTTCCATAGATACCACAATATTTCCAAGGCGGTTTGCGATCTCCTCCTGCCTTAATTGCAATTCCTTGGATAATTGAGCAGCATCAGCTCCCCTGCCCGTAAGCCTGAGCCTGACCATTCCGGCGGCGGGAAGGTATGCCAGTTTTATGTGGGCAGGCAATGCTTCTTCCAGGTCTTTTATTTTTTCAGCAATATAGCTTTCACCCTCGCCTGCGGTAATTATGGAACGATGCAATAAGGCATCGCTGAAGAACCGCTGCCGCAACTTCGGCAATACTTCATTTTCCATAATAGACATCATCTCGAAAGGCACACCGGGCATTGCAATAACTACCTTATTGTCTTTATCGAACCACATACCGGGAGCTGTGCCCATCTTATTAAACAGTATGGTGCAATTGTCAGGAACCTCTGCCTGTTTCAGGTTTCGCTCTAAAAAAGGGCGATGGCGTTTAATAAAAATACTTTTCAGATGTTCCAGTATTTGCTCATTCACCTGCATTTTTCCGCCAAAGTATTCATTGAGCAAAGGTTTGGTTATATCATCTGCGGTAGGGCCCAGCCCGCCGGTTATCAATACTAATGGCACTGACCCATGCTCTTCATCCAATGTTTTAAGAATAGCATCGCGATCATCCCCTACCGCTATGCGGCGCAGTACGTCTATGCCCAGATCGTTCAGGTGCTGCGCTATCCATGCCGAATTAGTATCAATTACCTGGCCTATCAACAACTCGTCGCCTATGGTTATAATGGATGCTGCTATATTGCTCATGGCTGTTTCTGAAAAAATGGGGCTAATCTCACGTATAATTCTTCCGGCATGTGCGTTTTCTTTTTTTCCTTTGGGTCAAAAAATACAAGCGTTGTCACTCCCCTGTTCAGCAACACACCGCCTTCATTATATAGCTCAGAATGAAATTGCACTTTAGGCCCTTCCGGAAGCTCTTTCAGGATCGTTTTGACAGTTATCAGGTCGTCATACAGGGCGGGCCGGAAATAATGTACGTTTAACTCTACAACCGGCATCATAATGCCCATCTCCTCTAACTGGCGGTAGGTAAATCCCAACTGCCGAATGGACTCCGCGCGGCCTACCTCATAGTACAACGCATAATTACCGTAATACAGATAACCCATCTGGTCAGTTTCTCCATATCTTACTCTTATTTGTGTAGTGGATGTGAACATTTATTTGAAGTAATACCTTAGAAAATTATAAAAATCCTTTTTCTACTGCCTAAATGTATTGCCTTACTAAACACCTCGTTCCCCTTCATTGGTCAGGGGTTTCACCCGCTCTGCTTCTTTAATAGCATAAAAACTACTTGCTTGTGTAAGGCAGGTCACGGTTATGTCATTGATACATACATGAGCAGGTAGCGAAGCGCAATACCACGCAACGTCTGCTATGTCTTCTGCCTTTAATGCTTTTACGCCGGTATACATATTTTTTGCACGTTCCTCATCTCCCTTAAATCGCACCAGTGAAAATTCGGTTTCGGCCATACCCGGATTTATGGCAGTAACTTTAATGCCGTAGCTCAGCAGGTCAATGCGCATAGCCTGGGTAAGGGCATCAACTGCAAATTTTGTGGCACAGTAAACATTGCCGTTTTTATAAACCTGCTTTCCGGCAGTAGAACCTATATTTATGATATGGCCGCTGGCCTGCGCCCTCATCATTGGAGCTATCTGCCTTGTTACATAAAGCAGCCCTTTTACATTGGTGTCTATCATTATTTCCCAGTCATCAATATTGCCATCGTCTATAGTTGAGAGGCCGGAAGCAAGTCCTGCATTGTTTACTAAAATATCGATACTTTGTATTTGCGATTTAAGGCCGGTCATGGCTTCTTCAACCTGCTTTCTGTTACGCACATCAAATGCCAGTGTAATGACTGTTACCCCATATTCTTTTTCCAGTTCTGCTTTTAAAGCGACAAGCCTGTCTTCCCTTCTCCCCGTTATGCAAACTGTATATCCATTTTGTGCAAAACGTGTGGCAATTGCTTTACCAAAACCAGAGGTTGCACCCGTGACAAGGATTGTTTTACCCATATTTATTTGAATTCTGCCCAAAGATAAGGCGCTTTGTGAGGCAAAATAAAAAGAGTACGTTGAATTTCCACGGGCGAACAGAAAAAGTGTACTGCTCAACCTGACTGTCAGAAGCACATTTCGATCTGTATTCTAAACATGTGAGGCTTCTTTAACCCTGTTCTTACCGAGATATTGTTCCCAATCTTGTAATAAGGGCCCCTTTAGTACGCGGGGAAATTTACTCATGGCGCCTTCCTTGCCTTTTGCACGCAGATAGTCAATAAATACGTTCCCGGGCAGTATCTCCACAAATATTTCTTTCAGCGCAGAGGTACGCTCCACTTCATAATCATCATTGAGCTTACAAAGTGTTTCATCCAGCAGCTCTTTTACTTTATTCGCATCCACATTAGGATTATCGCAACCAACATACCACTGATGCGCAAACCTGTTATCATGCTTAAAACCGGCGACTGCAAATTCACGGATAGTGATACCGAGCTTTTTTGAAACAGTCTCTATTGCTTTGTTCATATTGTCTATTGACATATGTTCCCCGCAAAGACTCAGGAATTGCTTAGTGCGGCCCACAATGGCTATTTCATGCTCTTTGGCATTAGTAAAACGCACAACATCCCCGATCAGGTACCTCCATGCCCCGGCGCACGTGCTGAGCACAACCGCATATTCCACCCCCTCTGTTACTTCACTTACCGTGTAAATTTCAGGATTGGGCTTAGGGTTGCCGTCTTCATCAAAATTATCGGCAGTAAACGGTATGAATTCAAAAAATATCCCTGCATTTAGCACCAATTTAATACCTGCATTCGGCCTTGCCTGGAAACCAAACGATCCTTCAGACGCCATGTATGTTTCAATAAAAGTAATGGGCTTGCCCCATAATTTTTTGAAACTTTCTTTGTAAGGTTCCATAGAAACACCGCCGTGTATATATACACTTAGATTGGGCCATATATCATGAATATTTCTAACACCATAATGCTTTATAACGCGTTCCAGCACTATTTGCACCCAGGCAGGAACACCGCAAATGATGCCTACATCCCACTGGGTGGCCTTTTCCACTATCAATTTTATGCGGTCTTCCCATTTAGGCCGTTTTGATATTCTCTGCCCCGGCTTATAGAGTAAAGAAGACACCCACCTGGGCATGTTTTTGGCGCTTATCCCGCTCATGTCGCCCTCATAATACTCACCTTTTTCAAATAAGGAAGTGGTGCCGCCAAGCATTAATATCCCCTTTTCAAAAGCAACCGGCCTGATCTTGAAGTTGGCCATGCTGTACAATTGCTTAAACCCAACTTTTTTAATGGACCTGATCATATCCTGCGTAACAGGAATATGCTTGCTCGCTGTTTCTGAAGTGCCGGAACTAAGTGCGAAATACTTTACTTTACCTGGCCAGGTAACATTTTCCTCTCCCTCCTGGCAGCGATACCACCATTTATTATGCATTTCGGTATAAGTAGAAACCGGTACGCGCTCCCTGAAAATTTTTAAGAAATCTACTTCCTTGCTCAGTATCTCACCGAACCCGTAATGTTTCCCAAAGGCTGTATACTGTCCCCGCTCCAGTAATTGGCGCAGGGCATGGCGCTGGTAGCTTTGGGGACTACCTACCGGCAGGTTGAATTGTTTCCTAAGTTGTAATGAACGAGCTATCAGATTACCTAATAATGCCATTGGTACCCTTTGCTAAATTAAAAATATGAATGGCAAATTTACGTTTTCCTTTGTTAAAGTCGTAGTAAATGATTTAATTAAATGTGGCTCAATAAATTATGAGGGTGGCTACGGCATGGTAATGTCCGGTTTTGCACCAATTCCCGCAACCGGGAAAGATTGCCATCCGCTTTTTCCTGCTCTGAAGAATAAGGTGCTTTTGGCATACTTGGGTATTTCATTTGGCACAGGGAATTTCCCCCTCAGCATAGGCGTCAGCTCCAGGGTATCCCCAACATGTATATCGTCTCCTTTCACATGGGATATTGTATAATCCATCCCTTCAGGAAAATCCGGCGACTTGCACACTACCTTATGCGCCATCATCATTTTACAGGGCAGCCAGCCGCTATCTTTTCGCCAGAAAAATGTTTCCGGGTATTTTGCGGCTTCCCAAACAATAATGAAATGCTCGCCGGTTGTGGGCGTCGCATGTGGCTTTGCAGGGTACGTATTTTGGGTAAAGGCTTCTACCAATTTAAAATATGGCTGTGGCTTTTTCTTCGGGGCCTTTTTTTTGTTTTGCGCATTACCTGCCAAAGCAACGAACATGGCGAATAAGCATAAAAGATATTTCAACTGCATGAATGTAAAAATAACCAAAAAACTATGTCCTTCCGCCACAATAAAGTCATGGTTTATTTTTATAACAGACTTTAAACAGCGGCACGATTAAAGAATGACGAGCGATTTTCAATGTCATTCTGCGGTCATTTTAGCAGTTGATCTTTGCGCTTCATTATCTGTTCTGCGTTAGTTTGTTTTCTTTGCACGCTGAAAGCCGGATCATTACTTGACCGTGGCTTTTGATCTGTTCAAATCAGAAATGCTATAATAACCAATGCCTGAACAAATAAAACGCGGAGTTATCCTGATGAATCTTGGCTCTCCGGATTCAACCCAGGTAAGGGATGTAAGAAAATACCTCGTTGAATTTCTGATGGATAAACGCGTCATAGATTCCCCGTACCTGGTGCGGACTATGCTTGTAAAAGGAGTTATTACTCCATTTCGCGCACCTAAAACTGCCGAAGCATATGGGGCAATTTGGGGCGAAGAAGGCTCACCATTAGTAGCTATTACAAAACAATTACAGCAGGCTGTGCAGCGGCAAATAAGCGAACCTGTAGAGATCGCTATGCGCTATGGCAATCCTGGCATGAAAACAGCCTACGACAAATTGTATGCTGCAAATCCGGGAATTGAAGAGGTGATCCTTCTGCCTTTATATCCTCATTATGCAATGTCGAGCTACGAAACGGCTGTAGAACATGCTAAAACAGTGCACAGGAAGGGGAAATACCCTTTCCGCATAACGGCTATACCACCCTTTTACAACCATCCGGCATATATAGGCGCCCAGGCAGAAAGTATAAGGCCATACATTGAAAATAATAATACCCACTTGCTGTTCAGCTACCACAGTATACCGGAAAGGCACATCATTAAAAGCGATATTACCAGGTCGCATTGTCTTCAGAGCGCAAATTGCTGCGAAACACCCTCGCCGGCACATGCCCGGTGTTACCGCCATCAGTGTTTTGCCACCACACGTTTAGTGACAGAGCGCCTGGGCATTTCAAAAGACGATTACAGTGTTTCCTTCCAGTCAAAGCTGGGAAGGGCTGAATGGCTGAAACCTTCTACCGCACTGCGTATGGGCCAGATGCCCCGCGAAGGCATAAGAGACCTGGCCGTAGTTTGCCCGTCTTTTGTAAGTGACTGCTTAGAAACACTTGAAGAGATCGCCATTCGGGAAAAAGAGAATTTCCTTACGGCCGGTGGTGAAAGATTTAATTTTATACCCTGCATGAACACCCAACCTCAATGGGTGAGTGCAATTGTTACTTTGATTGGGAATTAGTATCAAGTATGTACAATTATATAAAAGCGCTGCATATCATTTTCATTGTTACCTGGTTTAGCGGTATGTTCTACATAGTGCGGCTGTTTATTTATAATACCGAGGCAAATGAAAAACCAGAACCTGAAAAAGGCATTTTGCAAAAGCAGTTCAATTTGATGATACGCCGTTTATGGTTTGGCATTACGTGGCCGTCAGCAATACTGACGCTCATCCTCGGGCCGTGGATGTGGTATATGTATGGGCACCTTGATAACTGGCTCGCTATAAAGCTGGGCTTTGTGGTTGGGTTGTATGCTTATCATTTTACGCTGCATGTTATTTACAAACAGGAGGCAAGCGGTATCTTCAAATTCTCCTCCGGCCAGTTAAGAGTATGGAATGAAGTAGCGACCATTTTTCTGATAGCCATTATTATGCTGGCTGTGGTAAAGCAAGGAATAAGCCTGTTATGGGGTTTAACCGGCCTTTTGTTGTTTGTTTTACTATTGATGAGCGCCATCAAAATATATAAGATCATTCGCAATAAGGAAGATAATAAATAACTCCGCTGTCTTAATTGTCCGGCTTGAAAACAACAGAAAAATACTCAATTATATTTAAATTTATTATATAAATATTCACAAAGCGAGCGGATTAGATTTAATTCGCTGATACCCATTACGAAAAACACTGGTTAACATTCCCTTTTTGGGTATTTTTTTCTACAAATTTTAACATAGCGGCCATTATCAAATATTTTACTTCCAAGTTAAATTCATATTATTTAATTAATTTAAATTTATTATATAGAAATAATAAATTGATAATTATTTTATTATAAATTACATAATTTTAAATTTAATTGTTTGCTGATGTTTCGATGCTTTTATTTGTTTTCTGCCCGGTTTTTGCAACTAAGGTAGAAACTAAAAAGCTGACTGATGTACCAGTTCAAAATAAAAAAACAGGATGACGGGATCTACCGGTTTGAGCTTGGCGGCATCAAGATGCTTATAGACGACTACGTTATTAAAGAAGATAAACATTTGTTATCCAATCCGAAGAAAGCTATTGCTTTCTTTATTTTTGAAGATAACATATACGGGGTTTCCAATGAGCCCGTAAATTTTGATTCGGCAGAAGCATTTTATGATGCTATGAATAAGCAGTACCATATCCTTAATGGCGACAGGACTGCACAAAAATGATCTTTTACGTTTCTTAACTTGCTGTCTCAATTCTGTGTGCATGCAATTTCTTAGTTTTACAGAAATTGCAGTTTATGGTTATAGCCCCGCCGCCAAAAGCTGACTACGGCTTTTATAATAACTACGTTTCATTAGCACCCAATACCGATCTTATCACCGCTTTCCGGGAAAACATAGCGGGCCTCAATGTGCTGGTCAACGGCTTGAGTAGCGACGAATTGTTGTACAGGTACGATACCGGCAAATGAAATATAAAAGAAGTTCTTGTGCACCTCATAGATGCGGAACGTAATTTTTGTTACCGGGCTATGCGTATTTCCTGCGGAGACCAGGCCGTACTGCCCGTCTTTAATGTACATGATTTTGTTACCAATTCATTTGCTACCAAACGGGACATTGCAAACATAACCGATGAGCTAAATATAGTAAGAAAAGCCACAGTAGCCATGTATGTGGGAATGCACCCAACGGTGCACAATAGGACCGGACCGGCGCGGAACATAATAATATCGGTACGGGCGCTCGGCTATGCTACTGTAGGGCACACAGTGCACCATATAAATATCATAAAAGAAAGGTATCTGCATAATAGATAATGCCAGGAGAACAATCATTGCGCGCCACGGGGAGTATATTGATTTCGGTAACTATGCGCGCTGAACTTAATAAAGTTAAAAAAGGCATAGTCGTTCATTGTCCTTAGCTGCTCATAGGTAGGGCGGTACCTCCTCATAAAGTAGTGCAGACTGTCTCCCTTAAGCCCGGTGAACCTGGTAACCACTTCTTCGCTAAACGTTTTATCAACATACTTTTCCTTTTCAAAATAATCATAGTCATCCTGGAAACGCCAGATTTCTTTGTTTTTACCGCTTAACGCGGAGAAAGGATGGGCGATCATATCTATAGATGACAACTTGGGGAAGTCAAGCTCATGTTTATAAAGCTCGTGAAAGCGTATGCTGTCGTCGTGGTAGTCGTACCGGTTGCTGTGCGTTATGGAAATGTCCTGCAGCTCTGAGATCCCTCTTTTCATAATGATCCTGAAGTAAGGTGGTATGTAGCCCTGGGGTACGCGCACACGGACGGTTTTATAGCCGGGCTTTTTAAATTCGAGCAATTGGCCACCGGTCGCAGCTATCAAAAATGCGCCCTGACCATCAGTAGAAATATCAAGGGCAGTATAAATATTTTCGATTCTTACGCCTTCTACCGGATGCTTGTCTTGCATATCAAGCACCTCGCCGCGTATAGCCTGGGCAACCGCTGTGAAGCGGGTAAGACATACAAAAAGCATCACAAACAAGGCTCTGGCGGGCATAATCGTGCTAAATTACATTTTAACTACATTCTCCTACAGTTATTTTTGTTAAAAAAAAGATTCCAAGTACCCAATTCCAAATACCCAATTCCAATCAAAATGTATATTTGCCCAACATGTATGCTTTAGTCAGGAAAGTACTCTTCGTTATTGATGCCGAGAAAGTGCATCATTGGGTAATGAAATGCCTTTCATTTGCATATCGTATCAGTTTTATACGGGGTTTACTAAAAACCTTATTCGTAATAAAAGACCCGTCCCTTGAACGGACATTATGGGGCATTACATTTCCCAACCCGGTTGGCCTGGCAGCAGGTTTTGACAAGGATGCAAAGTATACCGATCCGCTTGCATGTTTAGGCTTCGGTTTTATTGAGATCGGTACGGTTACACCACGCCCCCAACCAGGTAATTCTAAACCCAGGCTTTTCCGCCTTCCCGCCGACAAAGCGCTGATAAACCGGATGGGATTTAATAATGACGGGGCTACTGAGGCTGCCAAAAGGCTCAGGAACCGAAAAGAGCATATAATTATTGGCGGCAACATTGGCAAGAATAAGGATACCCTTAATGAAAAAGCCGGTGATGATTATGAAAAGGGATTTTGCGAGCTGTATGAAGTAGTAGATTACTTTGTAGTGAATGTAAGTAGCCCTAATACACCCGGCCTTCGCGAACTTCAGGATAAAGAACCCCTCACCCAACTACTTAACCGGCTGCAGGCGATCAACAAACAACTACGCAACAAGCCTATACTGCTTAAAATAGCGCCAGACCTAACGAATGAGCAGCTTGACGATATTATAGAAATAATCCGCAGCACAAAGCTGGCAGGCATAGTAGCTACCAATACCACCATTAGCCGGGAAAACCTCTCCACACCCGCTGATAACATTAGCGCAGTAGGTGCCGGAGGATTGAGTGGCGCCCCGCTAAAGCAGAGATCGACTGAAATAATAAAATACATTCACGCCAATAGCAATGGAGCAATCCCTGTTATAGCCTCAGGGGGTATTTTTACTGCGGCTGACGCTGCCGAAAAACTCAATGCCGGAGCCTCATTGGTGCAGGTATATACGGGGTTTATTTATGAGGGGCCCGGTATCGCTAAGAAGATATGCAAGGGGCTGATCTCAAAATAAAGCCGGGCCAGTGTACACCAGCCCGGCTTTAGCAAGCTTCAATTTCTGTTATTGCTGTATCACAATATGGAATGCCTTATACTCACTTCCCGACCGAACGGTAAGCAGGTACATCCCGTTTGCTATATTATTCGCTAATTGCACATGCTCGTTCAGGTTTCCATTCCTGGCAATTGCACTATTCTTGTAAACAACCTGCCCCAGCATATTGGTTATTACCAACGAAACATTCACATCGCCCCCAGTGATACCAAGTGAGCCGGTAATCAAAAAATCTCCTTTGTTAGGATTCGGCGATATGCTTAGATCATTGCCTGTAGCCACCTGGCTTACCGCCTCATTACATCCGCCAACGGTTATCAGCTTCGTCGTTTTGCAACCTGTAGGCAGCGTATAAATAATATAAGCAGACCCTACTGCATGCCCCCTTACGATGCCCGTAGCAGTATCTACATGCAGGAAGGTTTCATCACCACTCTTCCATAACCCGCCGCCCACATCGCTCAGTGTGTCATAAAACCCTGCGCAAACAAAGGAGTCGCCAACAATGGGCGATGGCAACGGATTTATGGTTATTACAGAAAACGCGTTGCAACCCAGCAGTGTGTATGTTATAGTTACACTCCCCGCCGATACGGTATTTACGTAACCCGTATGAAGGTTTACGGTAGCAATTGCCGTATTGCCGCTGCTCCAGGTGCCGCCACCTTCGTCGCTAAGCGCCATCGTTAACCCCGGACAGGAATAAACAGGCCCGGAAATAGGAAATGGAAACGGATTTACGGTTATCGGAACAGTTACCTTACAACCCGCATATATGGTGTAAGTTATTGTCAATGTTCCGGTAGCGAGGGCTGTTGCAATACCTGTTGTGGTATCAATGCCGGCAAGGGCATAGGCGCTGCTGCTCCATGTGCCGCCGCTTACAGAATCAGAAAATGTATTAGTGGCGCCAATACAAATAGCCCTTGAGCCTTCTATAGGCCCGGGAACCGGATTTACAACAAATGTTTTCGTAGTAAAACAACCCGTTGGAAAAGTATAAGTAATAACAGCAGCCCCGGGCGCATGGCCTGAAACCACGCCGGCTGATGAAATAGCCGCAATTACTGTATTACTGCTGCTCCATATACCTGATAATGTATTTGTTAATACTGTGGTTGTACCGGCACAAATTGACGTATCTCCAAATATCGGCGTTACCGGATTTACATAGATCATACCTGTTACCGCACAACTACCCACAGAATAGGTTATGCCTGCAGGCGCCAGCGAACCGGTTAGGCCCCTGACCATACCCGTGCCTGCATTTATTGATATTAAGGTGCTTGGGCTGCTCCATACCCCACCCCCCAATGCATCGCTTAATGTAGCGGAATCCCCCTGGCATAAGCTGGGTACACCGGTAATTGGCGATGGTGTGGGATTAACGGTCACATTGGTACTGGTGGAACAACCCGTAGGAAATGCGTATGTTATAGTCGTAACCCCAGGCAGTATTCCGAAAACATAACCTGTGGAAGCAACCGTGGCAATGAGCGTAGTACCACTGCTCCAGGTTCCTCCGCCTCCCTCGATAAGGCCGGTTGAATAACCTGCACAGACAGACAAAGTGCCGCTGATCGGCGATGGATAAGGGTTTATTGTTATGGTAGTTGTTGTTTTGCAACCCGTACTTAAGGTGTATGTAATATTTGGCGCTCCTGTGGACAGGCCGGTTACTATACCGGTGATGTTGTTAACGATTGCTATGGCCGTATTGCTGCTGGTCCACGCGCCGCCGCCGGCATCACTTAGTGCAGTTGTGCCGCCTACGCACATATGTGTTATGCCTTCTACAGGCAACGGTAAAGGATTTATTGTTATTGAAGCCGACGTGAAGCAACCGGATGGTAAAGCATAGGAAACCAATAATGTTCCGGGTGTGATGCCGGTAACCAATCCATAAGCATTTACAGTTGCAATACCAGGTGAGGCACTGCTCCACATACCGCCTAATGCTGCGTCGGCCAGGGTAGCGGTACCGCCCACGCACATTGATGTGATCCCGGTTATAGGAGATATAGTATTAATGGTTAATATTTTTGTCGCCGTACATGCCCCTAATGTATATACAATGGCAACTATTCCGCCTGTAAAAGTCGTGACATCGCCGCCGGATACGCTTGCAATCAATGTATTGCTGCTGGACCATACCCCGCCGGGAACAGATTCGCCAAGGGTTATTGCAGCGCCCAGGCATATGCCGGATGCCCCTGTTATGGCGGCTGGTGTCTGGTTTACGGTAACCACAGTGGAAGTGGCACAACCCGTGGCAAGTACGTAACTTATGGTCGCCATACCTGCACTAATACCCGAAACAACACCCGAACCAAGATTTATGGAAGCAATAGACCCATCAGAACTGCTCCATGTGCCGCCGCCGCCTTCAATTAAGCTCGTTACAAAACCGGAACACACGGATAAAGTTCCTCCTATAGCCACAGGCAAAGGATTGACCATAACAAATGTAGTGACTTTGCAACCGGTACTGAACGAGTAAATAATACTGAGAATACCCGGGGCCAGTCCGGTAACATGCCCCGATGAAGGGTCTACAGTAGCCTCGACGGTGTTACTGCTTGTCCAAATGCCGCCACCGGCGCTTTCTCCAAGGTCGGTTGACGCTCCTACGCAAACACTTGTTAATCCTGTAATAGGTAATGGCACCGGGTTTATCGTCATAGTAACCGAGCTCGAACAGCCGGTTGATAATGTATAAGAGACCACTGTATTGCCGGGGGCAATTCCGCTAACCATCCCCATGGAACTTACCGTGGCAACCCCTGGAATAGCGCTGCTCCACACTCCCCCTCCATAAATATTAGCCAGCGCCGCCGAACCGCCGGCGCATATGCTGTTGATACCCGTTATCGGAGCTACCGGGTTGATGGTCATAGTTTTTGTGGCCGTACAGGTTCCTAAAGTGTAAACAAATGCTACTGTTCCCGGAGCAATGCCAGACACTGTTCCCCCGATGACGGTAGCGATCGCTGTATTGCTGCTGGTCCATATGCCGCCGGGTATTGTTTCGGTGAGCGACGTTGAATTCCCAAGGCATATATTAGATACCCCTGTTATGGGCGCCGGTGTCTGATTTACGGTTACAACGGCAGAAGTTGTGCAACCTGTGGCAAGCGTATAAGTTATGGTAACCGTGTCTGCACTCAATCCCGTTAGAGAGCCGGTGCCTGGATTTATTGTAGCAACGGAAGGATTAACACTGCCCCATGTGCCGCCGCCTGCATCAGACAGGCCAATTGAAAATCCGGTGCAAACAGAAAAAGCACTCGCGGTTATGGGATTAGCCATTGGATTTACAGTAACAACCCTGGTGGTTTTGCAACCTGTAGAAAGCGTGTAAGTTATTGTTGCGTTGCCGGTAGCCACGGCTGTTACTACCCCTGATGAGGGATCAACTGTTGCGATAAAGCTGCTGCTGGCCCATGTTCCCCCGCCGCCGTCAGATAAAGCCGAGGTCAGGCCGCGGCAAATGCCCGCAGTGCCGGTAATTGCTGACGGCAGTGGGTTAATAACCACATGCACTGTAGTTGTATCTGAATATGTTCCGTCAGTTATTCTTACGCTGAACGAGTCTGTGCCTGAATACCCGGTTGCCGGTGTATAGGAAAGCCCGCCGGGTGTAACCACACCACCCGTAGAGAATGTGGAGGTTGTTGCAACCAGTGTGCCATGCATGGCACCGGTAACTACAAACCAATATTCCGTTTGCCCGGCATCGGCATCCGTTATCGCCATCAGCGCATTTATAGAAGCCGTGCCTGAATTTTCACAAATAGTAAGACTTTGATTATGTCCGCCTGTAAAGGACGGCGGGCTATCCAATGCTTTTGCCTCATAGCATCCAAATACAAAAAAAGTGCAAAGCAAAAAGTAAAAATTTCTTCTCATGAGTTATTTTTTATACTTGCTTAATAATTATAATTTTCCAATGCTTTAATTAAGCTTAATTAAAATCTGATACCTGTATTTTTATCTTTGAAAGCATAAATTTACAAACTTATTGTTAATATATTGTAAACGGGAGTGTCATTTTTTTCTAACAATCTTGAACTAACTAAGAAACCATATAAATATTCTAATTGTTATGAAATAGCATTTTTTACTTTATCCTGGTTAGAAA
>Ga0207081_1033_pt2 | contig 25168 bp, 21 predicted proteins | sample Alteio_BWMinHeat_59_FD_153524 | JGI IMG/M metagenome (GOLD analysis project Ga0207081, IMG submission 153524) | Enriched cells from forest soil in Barre Woods Harvard Forest LTER site, Petersham, Massachusetts, United States -... | ecosystem: Environmental > Terrestrial > Soil > Temperate forest >... | reverse complement strand
CCGTGGACGGCAGTTGTCCCGATGACGAAGAGCGATGACCCGATCTACGAATACGCTTGTCATGAGGGGAATTATGCGATGAGCGGCATCCTCGCCGGCGCCCGCGCCGCGGACAAAGCCGCCGCCGAAGCCGGGAAGACAGGCTCCAACTAGGTCGATGCCGCCTCTCGGCCTTCGCAGGAAGCCCTGATCCAGGTAATCCACCGAATCGCGGACATTCGTACAGGTGCTACCGGTCCGGGGCTATAGCAGTCCAAGATGGTCAGGGTGCTTGGCCTGTAAAGAATTCACCAGCACTTCAAACTCAGGCAGACTCCGCAGATTTTGGAGGCTAGGGTCTCGCACAAAAAATGGCCAGCAAGCGAATCCGGTGCTGACACTTCGCTCGAGCCATTCAAATGCCACTTTGTGCCGACCCAGCAGTGCAAGAATGCAGGCAATCTGATAGTAAGTATGGTGCGCATGTCCAAAAGACTTTGGGCTTGCGCACGCCTGGCTCAGGCATTCAAGTGCCTGCCCCTCTTTCCCCGTCAAAGCGTAAAAAACGCCTAGGAGACTGACGATCAGCGGTTCTTCGGGCAAGAGCTGCGCCGCCTCATCGAGCAGAACCTTCGCCTCTTTCCAGTCCCCCGTCATCATGGCCGGTTGCGGAGCGAAATAGACGGGGTATTTATTTCGTGGATTCTCGGCGCGCCAAGCTTGAATTTCGTCGCGCGCCAATTCGTATTCTCGATTCCACACATAAACCTGTACGATGCTGTGACTGACGGCCTTTCGGGTATCGAACTGGCGTCCTCGTTGATACATTTCGCGAGCGTGGTCCAGTAGTCCGATGTGCGCCAGAATGGTGCCCAGGCGGTTATAAGCGTGGGGCAGATTCCTCTGCAGGGCGAGCGCGCGTTTCAGCTCGGCAATTGCCTCGAGATGCTGAAAGTTTTTCGAGGGGCCCCACAACAGAAAGGCTTTGGCGACGTGTCCTTCGGCCAAATCCGGATCCAACTCGAGTGCCTTTCCGCAATGGAACTCTGCCTTCTCCAACCACGTGCTCGTAGGGTCGACCTCAAAGTGGCGGGTTGCGCACACAAACGACAGCGTGGCATGAGCAAGCGAAAAAGCGGGATCGCGACTGATCGCATTGGTCAGCCGCTGTGCCGCTTCGTCCAGAAGCGCTGGATCTCCGGCGGAACTAAGCCGATAGCCTCGCATGAACTCCGCATAAGCCAGCTGATCCTTGCTATAGCGTGGCCGCGGGCCCGCCACCGGCGTCCGCAGAGGCCTGTTCAATGCCCTTGCGAAGTCTCTTGCGATCTCGTCCTCCACTTCAAACAGGCGGTCGATATGGAGGTCACGCTTCCGCGTGAAGCATGGGCTTTGCAAATGCGTGTCAAGCAGTTCCACCGAGAGCCGCGATTGCCCTTTCGATATCTCAATGGCGCCGTGGACCACAAAGCGGACCCCCAAACGCGAAGCGATTTCCGAAGTGGTCGCTTGGAGAGGCAGATTTAGCACGGCCGAGGTCGGCAGTACATTCATCCTCTCTAAATTGCCAAGTCGCGAGATCAACGCGTCCGCAAAGCCCAGACACAGGTCACGATGGTCAGGAATATTCCCTACGGCAAAGAGCGGCAGAACGGCGAGCGACGGCCGCTCGTGCACCGTGCCCGCATCTTCCACAGTCCCCGCCGAACTGGTTCCAGAACTTTGCACGTAGGCGGCTTGCGGAAAGTGGGGATCAACCACGCGCACGGGGCCAATAAACCGGTATCCTTTGCCAACGACTGTCTCCAGGAAGCGTGGCCTTGCGGAGTTATCGCCCAGGGCCGTCCGAATTTTTCGCACAATGTTGTTGATGCTGGTTTCTGTGTCGACAAAGAGATCCGAGCGCCAAAGCCTCGAGACAATGTCTTGGCGCGAAACCAATTGTTCTCGCCTGCCGACCAGGAAAATCAGCAGCTCCATAGGTTTTTTCTCGAGCTTTACCCTTCGTCCGTTGCGGCGAAGTTCATAGCGCCCGAGGTCCAGCTCAATTTCGGCTTTGCCGGTCTGGCGGGAAGCATAGGCTTTCGGTTTCAGAGACTATCCTATGAGATTCAGTAATTTCCGAAGATATACGAAAGATATACTAAATGTACCCCCTCTGGATTGAAAAGCCTACATGATCGGGAGATGATCTCGCCGTTGGTTCAAAGTAACGGAGGTATCACAATGAGACGAAACTTGTATGGTGGCTTGGCGTTGTTTGCGCTTGGGTGCTGCGCCCTCTTCGCGGCCGCTGCACACCCCAATTCTTCCGAGAAAAACATCTTCACCCCGGATAGCATGCCCTGGGGACCTGCACCGTCATTTGTGGAGCCGGGAGCACAGTTGGCGGTCGTGGAAGGTAATCCTCTTGCCTCCTCCGGAGACTACACGGTGCGTCTGAAGATGCCTGCCGGATATCGAATCGCGCCGCATTGGCATCCCAAGCGCGAAAACGTAACGGTGATCTCCGGGACCTTGAAGGTCGGGATGGGCGATAACTTCGATGGCAGCAAGATGGCGAGCTTCTCAGCGGGTAGCTTTGCCTATTTCGATCCTGACATGCACCACTACGTAGCGGCCAGCGGCGAGACGGTAGTCCAGATTCACGGCATGTCACCTGTGCAATTCAATTACATCAATCCGAAAGACGATCCCAGCCACAAGAAATAGCCTGACGGGTGTTAGTGCGCGACTGCCACTAGCGCCCCCCCGGCAACCTCGGTGGAGCAAATGGTTCTCATCGGACACTCGGCGTGACATGTTCTCCCTGATCCCTCGCGCGATGACCGGTGACTGCTGCGCCCGCATCTGGCGCCAGACTGAAGCAATCAATCACCGCCAAAAATGCCAATACGGAAACCATGGCGAAAGCAATACGGAACTCCGTCGCGCCGGGAGCGGCGCCTCGATGGCCGTCCAGTAGGGCGGCCAATCGTAGCGCGATTGCGCCAAGCGCGACTCCCATTCCCATGGTCATCTGCATAACCATGCTGAAGAAGCTTGTGGCCGAGCCCAACTGCGATTTCGGAACGTCCGCAAAGGCCAGCGTGCTCAAGCTCGTAAACTGCATCGAGCGGAACAGGCCATTCGCAAACAGCAAGGCAATAATCAAAATCCTGGGCGTCTGTGGCGCGAGCGCGGAACAAGCGAGAATTCCCACGGCCGTCAGGGTCCCGTTGGCGATCAGCACAGACCGAAATCCATAGCGCCGCAGAACGGGGCTGGTCACGGTTTTCATTCCTAGATTGCCCGCAAAAAGCGCCAGCATCAGAAGACCGGACCGGAATGCATCCAAGCCAAAGCCCACCTGAAACATCATAGGAAGCAGAAAGGGCGACACGCTGATCGCCATGCGAAAGAGCGATCCTCCCCCAAGCGTGACTGCAAAGGTCTTGATCTTGAGCGAAGAAAGGTCGATCACCGGCGCCGGCGCGCGCCTGAGATAAACGACCGCCAGTGTCCCCAGCGCGGCTCCGCATCCCAGGAAGAGTCCAGTCATCCGCCACGCCGTATTCTGGCGCCCGATCAATTCCAGGCCATACATGAAGCTTACGCAGGCCGTCGCGCTCAGGGCGAAGCCAATCCAATCGAACGGCTTCGCTTGATCCTCCCGCAGATTCGTGATCCACATTGCGGCTAAGGCCATCGCGATCGCTCCGAGCGGCACATTCAAAAAGAAAATCCAATGCCACGAAGCATAGGTGGTGATGAATCCACCGACCGGAGGTCCCACAACGGGAGCCACGAGTCCAGGCCACGTAATGTAAACCATGGCTCGCATCAGGTCGTGCTTCTCCGTAGTGCGCAGCACCACCAGCCGTCCTACAGGAACCATCATGGCGCCACCGATGCCTTGGATGACGCGGGCGGCCGTGAACTGCCAAAACCCGGTGCTCAATCCGCAGAGGATCGACGACCCGGTAAAGACGGCGATGGCGGAGACGAATACAGTGCGTGCACCAAAGCGATCCGCTACCCAACCGCTGATGGGAATGAAAACCGCCAGCATTAACAGATAGGCGGTCATCCCGATATTGAGATCGACGGGATTCACGTGGAAGGATCGCCCCATCTGCGGCAACGCCGTGGCGATGACCGTGCCGTCCAGGTTCTCCATGAAAAACGCCCCGGCCACGAGAATAGCGATTGCTGCCGAGTTCCGACTGGGAATTGCCACCGCACCAACAGATTCCAATTGCGTGTCAACCTCGTATCGAGAGTCCGCCTCGCTGCAAAATATCTATCGTCAGCACTGCGGCAAACTGAATCTACACCGAGTTCTTTCAGCAGCGAAAGAGTTTCCAGATCGCAGCCCTGCTCCTGCGCTTTATAGTTGTAAGGGCTAGATGCCCGAAGTATAAAGCTCGCCTCACACGTGCGAAGGAGGGCACTTGGCTTGCATCTGTGGATAGCCGCCTTATTGACCGGTGTGATGGGCTTGGTCCTGGGCCTTCTCGGAGGAGGAGGCTCGATTCTGACGGTGCCGATCTTAGTCTATGTTCTCGGAATTGAAGCTCACGCAGCGATTGCCTTTTCGCTGGTATTGGTGGGCGGCACTGCTCTTGTAGCGGCGCTGCTTCATAATCGGAAAGCGCGCGTGGACTGGAAAGATGGGCTGCTCTTTGCCAGCTTCGGCGCGCCAATGAATTTGCTCGCCGCGTATTTCTCGCGGCGCCTCTCTGGCCCGCTTTTGCTCCTGCTTTTTGGCATGGTTATGGGAATTGCCGGAATTGCGATGCTCCGCAGGGGGGAGAAACATCAAGACGCTCCGCACAAACATGATATCCGGCCCGCCATCGCAAGTGGTGCGGCGGTTGGATTGTTAACTGGCTTTCTGGGTATCGGCGGGGGATTCTTGATTGTTCCGGCACTCGTTTTGTTTCTTGAGATGCCTATGAAGCTCGCCTGCGGGACCTCTCTCCTGGTCATTGCAGCCAACAGCGCTGTGGCCTTGTTCGGCCGTCTTCATTCGTTGCAGCTCGCCTGGATACCTCTGCTCGTACTGACAGCGCCTTCGCTCGTTGCGACTTACCTTGGGGTGGAGCTGTCAGAAAGGTTTAGCGGCAAACAGCTCCGCAAAGCATTCGCGGTTTTCGTTATTGTTCTGGGAATATTGATGATGGCGAATAACGCCGCGACGCTATTTAAACACTAACATCGGTGGTTGAAGAATCCATGGGTACACACTAGAGAACTTTATTCTTCGATCGAGTCCCGAGAAGTCGTGCCAGCTCAACCGCGAGTGATTAAGCCAAATCAGTCATGTGCCGCTACGGCTCCTCCGCGCCAAGAGAACCTGTGTTAGGATCCTTCGAACTGCGGATCATACTGGCGCTTGGAGTTGCACATACCGGCCATGAATCAAGGAGGACGCCGACTATGGGTTTAACCAGACGCATCGTACTGGCAGCGGGCGCCGCGGCAGCGGCAACGGCCGCCTTGCCGCGCGCGTTTGCTCAGCAGGCGAGCAAAGCAGGAACGGGCAAGTTCTACGAAAAAGGCTCCGTTCGTATCTACTATGAGGAGGCCGGGTCCGGTTTCCCGTTGATGCTGCTTCCCGGCGGGGGATTGAACTCCACCATATCGTTCTTCACCGGCAACTCGCCCTTCAACGCCATCGAGGAGTTCAAGGGACAGTATCGCTGCATCACAGCGGACCTGCGCAACGCCCCTACCGGCCAGTCCACCGGCCCTGTCGAGGTCGACCGGCCGTGGGATTCCTACGCCGACGACCAGCTCGGTCTGATGGATCATCTGGGGATCGACAAGTTCATGGTGATGGGCTTCTGCATTGGCGGCCCTTTCATCTGGAGTCTCTTGAAGCGCGCCCCCGATCGTATTGCCGCGGCTGTGCTGGCGCAGCCCGTGGGGTGGCGTCCGGAGATGCGCGACCGTAAGTACCCGGGCGCATTCTGGACGACCTGGGGTTCGACGCTGACCGCTAAGCGACCCGAGATTACGATGCAGACGACCGACCAATTTGTGACCAGGATGTTCGAAACCAATCCCGACTTCGTCTTCACCGTGACGCGCGATTTCGTGCGTAGTTGCCAAAACCCGGTCCTGGTCCTGCCGGACGACGTCCCCGCGCACCCTTACGCCGTCGCCATGGAGTGCGCGATGCTCGCGCCGAAAGCCGAAGTGAGCATCTTCCCTTGGAAAGAGCCCAAAGAGCGGATTCCGCTGGCAGTGCGCCAGATCCATTCCTTCCTCAAAGCGCATCAGTCTGCTTAGACGGCGGTGTCTATACAACAGGGCCGGGGCGAGTGCCATCGCCTGTGTTTGCTCCTTGATTTCGGCCCATTTGAGCGCCTAATGTAAGCGCCGCGAGGTGCCTCATGTCAGCCCATCGGGGAATTGCCACCGTTGCGAGCGCACTGATGGTCTCTTTCCTTGTCCTTAGCGCGATGGAACCGGAGTTTTTCCTTTTGCACTTCTACGAGTCGCTGATCTATCTGGCTATTGTCCTGATGCTTTTCTATTTCGAAGATAAATGGGCCTACATGATTGGCATGGTGGCTCCTGCCGTGTGGTTGATCCTCGCGTATGGGGTCGGCTTGTTGGGCGGAGCAATGCGCCAGGTTTCCAAGCTGATGCGGGGGCAGCGGCCTACGAGTCAAGTAAGCGTGATGGTTCTCATCCTGACGATACTGGCTGTGGTATTGATCTCCATATGTGGTTATCGCTGGAAGCGGGGATACGCCGGTCTTGGTAAGGGGCGCACTACGTTTCTGGTGAGCCTCGCGATAGTCATTGCGTACAATGTGATTCTGGTGGTGTGGTTCTGGCGAATGATCCCGCAGGCGGTTTCCGCCTAAATCGCAGTTACCGAAAATCCCGTGAATCAGGAGTTGGCCATTTCTCGAAAGACGAAGGTTCGCGAAATCGCGAGGTCGGAGGATGGAGTCTTATTTCAAACGAAAGGTTCGGCTTTGAACAGGCTTTATATTGTCAAGCTGGCGGCTTATGCACTGTAAATCGGCACACGCATTCCAGCGGTAGAGACTGTCTACTTCTACTCTTTCTGTGTACACCTTCCCCATATGGAACACGACGACATATGCGTCGTTAACATCTAGTCGGGGTGTGACGTTTCCTTGCCGGTCAGTGCGATAAAAGCGGATGGATTTTGCTTCCGGATCTCGCCCAAGTACTATCGCGTTCGGGACGGGCTGCCCCCCTGTATCCAGGACCTTAATTGGCACCTCGATCTGCGGAATTAGCTCCCCGTCGGTGTCTGTTGCCGGAATGGGTAATTCAATTTGGAGATCGAGCGGATCACCACCAACGATCACTTCTTGTACTGTCGTTGGCCGCGTCCCATGTGAATCAATTGCGATAAGCTGGTAAATCCCGGCTTTAAGGTCAAACGGCGGGATACGACCGTTGGCATCGCTTAACTTACGATCACCCTCCGGTCTCTCCAGCGATCGCGCAATTACCAATATTTTGGGCAGACCTTCCCCCGCAACGTCTACTACTTGGATTCTCACCGGAGAGGCTTGCACAGATGACGAGAAAAGAAGCGCAGATGCCAATGCGGTGTAAGAAAGCCAGAGTCTCATGGTCACCCATCGATGCGGTGATTATAGCGCGGCAGCGTCAATATCCGCTCCTGTCTAAGCTGTTTCCCAAGTCCCGGAAAGTCGTGCCAGCTCAACCGGTCGATGCAACACCGTCCAATCAGTTGATCGGACAATGCTTCACCCGGGAGCGACGATCTGTCTGGCTGTATTCAATCAGACCTACACAGAGTAGTGTTTTTTTAATCAACCCTCGTGACCAACTTTCGCCCTGAGAACTCCTGCAAATAGACGGGTCAGGCAAGTGTTGCGCTTGACCCATTGAGACCGCCCCGTTTATCAGGACCTAAGCAGAGCCATTGAGGACGGTTGAGAATTCGGCGTAATGTAGGTGGCTACACGTCCGAAACGGATTGGTTCCTGACGATGATCATGAGACTCCTCCAGCCATTTAGACGATTTAAGAAGGGCTTGCTGTTCGGATCGAAAATGGGCAGCCCGGATTTCTTTCCGCCTGCATGCGCCGAAGAACGACAGGCCCTTATTTCTCAGCACCCCTTGCCAATACCTCCAGACGCGCTTTGTATCCGAGTAGGAGGAACTAAAGGCGATGAGTTTATCTCCCAAGGTAAATATATGTGGGAGTGCTTGATTCGCTGTCTTCCGATCGAATTTTCATACTCCGGGAAAAGAGTGTTGGATTTTGGTTGTGGCATCGGGCGAGTTCTTCGGCATTTTGCATCTGATGCCGGAAAGACGGAATTTTGGGGCACCGACATTGATGAACCAAGTGTTCGATGGTTAGCGCGGCACACCAGTGGAATCTTCGGCCTTGCGACGGTCGAAAGTTCGCCAGGGTTACGTTTCCCGGCAAACTATTTCGATTTCATATACTGCATCTCAGTTTTTACGCACATCCATGAGAATTGGGACGTGTGGCTGGAGGAGATCGCACGTGTACTGGCCCCGGGCGGAATTTTCCTTTCGACCTTCCACGGCCGGACAGCATATGAATGGATCCTGCAGAAGCACTTCGACGAGAAGACCGTTGGCATGGAAATCCACGGGAAGGATAGGCCCTGGGATATCGGAGGGCCGATGGTATTTCATTCAGATGGGTGGGTTATCGAACACTGGAGTAAATTCCTTCCAGTCCAATACATCATCACGGACGGTATGATTCATTTTCAGAATGTTGCCGTGATGCGAAAGGGCGGCACCTCGAAGAGCCGAGAACAAATTAAGATCCTGCAGCCATTTACATATTCACCGCGGAGCGCAGATTTCTTTGGAAACGTCGAATACGACCCACTCGGTTCCGAACCCTGGCTGGTCGAATGCGGGTTGATTTCTGGAAACTCGGCCCAATTTACGGGGTGGTTCGTCTCTGCTGCTGGACCTGTTGTCCAGATCGATTTCTGTGTGGATCAGCGGAAAACTCCTGCACGAGTGGTTCGGCAAGAAAGACCTGACGTCTTGGAAGCCTATCCGACGATACCGCGCAGCCGCAACTCGCCCCCCGGATTCCAAGCGACGCTGGACCTGAGCGGATTTGACCCCGGTGCGCACCAGGCAGTGGTAACAGCGCTCGATAGTGCTGGAAGAAAATATTGCATCGACTTCATGATTTTCAAGCGAATCCAGTAGACACGTGTATTTCGCCTCGTGACCAACTCTTGCCGAGTCCCGATAAGTCCGGTGAATTCAATGGGTCATCGCAACACAAGCTCAAAATCTAGTAACAAGAGCCTCAAGAGCTACACTCGACCTCGGGCTTTGATATAGACGGAAAATACTGTCCTGTTTAGGTTTAATTGAGTAGAGCTCGGAAAGATCACTTCTCTCCGAGAAGTTTTGTCCGATCAGTCGATTAGCTGGTGTTGCAGCGACCGGTTGAGCTGGCACGGGGTTTTCGGAAACTCGATCGCCGCGCTGATGCTTGCCGCCCTGCTCGGAAACGGCAACGGCTTTTCGGCGCGACAGCTTTGAACAACGCGCGCTTTCACCCTCTAGATCGGAAGAACTAAGTGCCGATTCGAAGGAGTTTGCTCATAGTGCCGCCGAGGATGGCCGTTCGATCTGCGTCGCTCAGGCCTGGCGTGGCCATGAGGTGATCCACAGGCGTGTCTGTCCACGGATACGGATAGTCGGTACCCAGGCCGATGTGGTCGGGGCCAACTACCGCAACCAAATGGCGCAGCGCTTCGGGAGAAAAAACCAGGGAGTCCACGTAGATTTGTCTCAGGTATTCCGTCGGCTTTTTCTGCAATTTCCTGTTGCATTGATCCGGGAACGTCACGCATCCGTGATCCAGGCGATCGGCATAAGAAGGCAAGTAGCCGCCGCCGTGAGCCGCGCAGAGCTTCAGATTCGGGAAACGGTCGAGCGTCCCTTCCATGATCATGTGAGAGAGAAAAATCGTGGTTTCCAGAGGATTGCCGATCACGTTGCCCAGCACCCCATTTCCCTGTACGCGGTTCCAGATACCCGTGCCCATGGCGCTATCTTGCGGATGCATGAAGATCAACGCTTGCATCTCCTCAGCCTTCGCCCAGAAGGGGTCGTATTTCGGCAAGGATAGTTCTTCACCCTGAACGCTGCCTCCGATGGCCGCGCCGCGGAATCCCCAGTGCTTGACGCCTTCCTCCAGTTGTTTTGCGGCCAGTTCGGGAAACTGCAGCGCCACTGAGGCGAAGGCCACGAATCTCCCGGGCTCTGCCGCTTTCACCATGCCCGCGAGTTTTTCATTCTGAAAATCGATGAGCCGCGAGGCCAGATCGCGATCGGCCGAATACCAGAACGCATTGATGCTCACGGCCTGGACGTCTATGCCCATTTCATCCATTTTCTGCAGGCGTTCCGCTCCGAGCGGAGAGTCAATATGGAAGTCGCTGACGCCCTGGCGCTGTCTGCCGGTGGGTGCGGGTCGATTGGCGGCGCGTTCCAAAGGTGTGCCCTTGAGAAAATCGGCCATCTCTGGCACGTCAATGTGGCAATGCACGTCGATCGTTTTCACCCGCCGCCCCGCAATCGTTACCGGCGCGTGCTTAACGCGCTGGCGTGGTTGCTGCGCCTGCGGGGCGCCGCGACCATTCTGGGGCAGCAAAAAAGCTCCGGCCGATGCGCCCGCTAGAGTCTTCAAGAAATTTCTGCGGCTCGGCATTTCATCCTCCTCGGTCGAATGACCTGGCGCTCGCCCGAAAACTTGCGCCGCTACGTTAAAACCCCATGCGCGTCATTCGAACTCTCTCACAGTGGAACGCGTTCGAACAATCTTCCATTTAAGATAATTCCCAGCCCTGCTGCGCGCCCACCCCACCGGAAATCATTTGCCCACGCATTCGAATGAATTCTCTTTTCATTCGAATACGTTAAGGTAACCATAATGTTCATTGATAACTATACGATAATATGCTATAGTCGTGCATGTTCGTCGGCAATGCCTCCGTTTTTGCCCCGCTTTATCGTCCGTGTTGCGTCTTTATTCTCGGAGCTTCTCGCTTCGTCCCTGTTTCCCTGCGCCAACGCCGATCCCACAGCCGGTCCGGAGTAGCTACCGGCGCCGCTGCTTTCAAGAACTTCGATCGGATCGAAAACCAAGCCCGGCAAAAATGCAGACGCGCGACCCGCGACTTTTGTTGCAAAGCCACATGGCCAAGTCCTTTAGAATGCGCACTTGCGAAAAAAAGGGGGAGGGGGGTGCTCTGCTTCGGATTCAACCATGCCACCGCGAGGCCGCCGGCATGGCGGCCCCGAACCGTTCACGCGGTGGCCTGAACCTGGCGCCGGCGGTCGGCCACGATAATCACGCGAATGTCTTTGGCCTTCCGAACGATTCGGAAAACCAGGTCGGCAAAAAACAGCCGGCTCACGAGGTTCTGCTTCTTGGGCCGGCCCACCAGTATTTGCGTGACCAGATTGCGGTGCGCGAAATCGACGATGGTCTCGGCAGGGTCACTGCCCTCCAAAGTCCGGCTTTCGATGTGAAGATTCCTGGCGAAGTTCATGTGCTTTTGTATGCCCTCGAGGTCTTGCGTCACCGAGCGCCGACCGCCGCGATGCGACGATACGCAGACGGCAAAGCAATCCGCCCCCAGGTAATCCGCCATTCTGCGGCCGCGCCGAATCAGCATGGCTGTGGAGGGATCGGCAGTCACGTATATCAAAATCCGGTCGCGGATCTCCTTTCCTGGCGGGGACGAAAGTGTCGAAAGCCCCCCCGGCGGCTCCTCCCTGCATTCCACCTCATGTGCGGTCTGCCGCAGAGCAAGTTCGCGCAGGGCTGCCAGGGTCGATTCCTTGAAGAAATTCTCCATCGCCTGCTGCGCTTTTTCCAGCGCGTAGATATCGCCTCTTTTCAACCGGTTGAGGAGCGCTCCTGTGGTCGCGTCTACCATCACGACTTCATCGGCGCATTTCACAAACCAGTCGGGGACCGTTTCGCGGACCCGGACGCCGGTGATGTTGAAGATGTGATCGTTCAGGCTTTCGAGATGCTGGATATTCATGTTCGTGATCACGTCGATACCCGCATCCAGCAGCACCTGCACGTCTTCCCAACGCTTGGCGCGTTCGGAGCCAGGCACATTCGTGTGCGCCAACTCGTCCACAACGCAAATGGCAGGATGCCGGCGGATGATCGCATCCGTATCCATCTCTTGAAACGCCACGTCCCGGTAATTAATTTTTCTCGTCGGGATCATTTCCAAGCCAGAGGTTTTGGCAATTGTGTCCTTGCGTCCGTGAGGCTCAAAGTACCCGATGACAATGTCCTTGCCCTGTCGTTTAAGGTGCTGCGCTTCCTCGAGCATGCGGAAAGTCTTCCCAACGCCGGGTGCATAGCCGAGAAACACCCGCAGATGGCCACCGCGCTTGGGTTGCGCGTCCCTAAGGATCTCAGCGCTGGTGGGGGTAGACGACGACATCGATCCCTTCCGCGGAACGAATTATGCGTTCGATTAAATTACTCCACAGCCGGCGCCAGGCGCCTTGCCGCAGACTGTGGCCGATAAATATCTGCGTTATGCCCTTCTCGCGTGCGAATTTAAGGATGGCTTCGGCCGCATCGAGGCCGTTGAGAATCTCGACTTGCGCGCCCAGTTGGCATGCATAGTTGAGATTTTGATCCAGGATCGCTCGATCTTCCTGAGAAAGCGCGGGTTGATTCACATAGACAACATAGAATTCACCCTGGAAGCGGTCCGCATTCCGGCGGCCGCTTTCCAGCATTTGCGCCGCGCTCGAGCGCGGCGTGACGCAGACCAGGATGCGCTCCTGCACGCCCCAGGACGAATCCATACCATGGGATCGCAGGTAACTTTCGAGCTGGCGGTCGATTACGCTTGCGGCGACGAGCAGCGCAAGCTCTCTCAGTCGTGAAAGCTTATGTTCCTCGGCGAGCCGTGTGGCGCTATCCGCGGCGGACCCTTCCCGCGAGAGGCTATCGACCGCCGGAGCATCGACGACCATGATCTCGTCCGAGCTGCGATCCAGAAAGCCACGAGGAATCGTGCAGGACGCTCGCTTACCGGTGATGCGCTCGACTTCATCCTGAAGTTTCTCCAGATATTGCAGATTTACGGTGGCGACGACGGAGATTCCGGCATCGAGCAACTGTTCGACGTCCTGCCAGCGATGACAGTTTGGACTGCCGGGCGGATTGTCATAAGCGAGACCGTCAATGAGCGCAACTTGAGGATGCCGCTCGATTACTGCGGGAACATCGATTATTTCGTCTGCGCCCATCTTCAACATCGGAATAATCTCGAGCTGTTGCAATACGGCTTGCACTTCCGGGGGGTACTCCGGCTGCAGGGCGCAGACGACGACGTCCTCGCCTCGCTCATGGCGCCGGCGGCCTTCGTCCAGCATTTGGAAGGATTTGCCGACGCCGGAAGCATAGCCCAGGAAAACCTTTAGCCGGCCGCGCCGCTTGCGAACTTCCTCGCGTTCGACTTCCGCGAGCAGTTGGTCGGGACTTGGCCGGTGCGGCGAATCGGTAGCCATTAAGAACTATTCTATCGAGGGCACGGCAAGAGGGAAATGGCGCACCCGCTCAAAGTGCAGATTCTGCAGCCAGCCACCAGCGCCGGATTGCAACAAGCGACCATACGGCCTCCACGAGTCCGAATGGCCAAGCTCCCTGGAGAAATCCGTAGACCGACCCCAAAACACACGCTGCGGCAAATGCGAGCGTATACCAGCGGCTGCGCTTTTCGAGCGCGTAAAAAACCAGCATCAACGTGACCGCGATCAAGCCAAAGACTGTGAGGGCTTTCATATGTGCTCGTTCCCTAGGGATTCGGAACTTCGATTACGGTTTGCGCGCCACGATAAGCCACCAGCTTTCATTATCGGGATCCTTGTCGATGAAATTATTTTGCAGAGTTACGATTTCAAACTGAGCTCGGCGGAGCTCGTTTTCGACCTGCTCGGCTGAAATCTCATGCTCGGCGAGCGGGGAAGCGCCTATGTCTGACGGTTTCGGCGCACGATCGACCACGACCAACCGGCCGCCGGGCATGAGTGATTCCCGCACGTGCGCAAGAATGGCTTGTGAGTCGGTCAGCTCATGATAGGTGTTCGCAATAAGCACCTCATTCACGCGCCCGGCAGGCAAGTGAGGGGCAGTCACATCGCCATGAATGACAGTGATGTTGCGCTCGCTCTTCAGAATGGTTCTGAACCACAGAAAGATCAGCGGCAATCTGCGGATGTCCTCCGCCAGGATGCGGCCGTTCTTTCCCGCTTGCGGAGATAGCCGCAGCGCAAAATATCCCGAGCCGCATCCTAGATCGACGACAACGTCGCCCGGTTTGATATCCAATGCGTGCAACACTTCGGCAGGGCGTTGCCATTGATCGCGTTCCGTTTCCACCTGATCCAGGCGTGAAATCGTGTTGAGGACGGAATAACCCGTGTTGAAAAGAAAAAAGATGGCCAGTGCACACAGAACGAAAAGGAGAAGTTTAAAGCGATAGTTCAAGGATCAAACCGCATGCGTGCCTTGGCCAGAAACGCGGCGTAGATCACAAAAGGGCCGTATCTATCAGCGAGACGTGGCATCCGCGCATTCTATTTGGAAACAGGGAAGTGCTGATCGAGCGCAACATTCAGCAAGAGAACGTTAACGTGTGGCTCGCCGAAAATGCCCCAATCAGGACGTTCCGTGAATTGCGTGAGTAGCTGTTTTACCTGATCCGCCGAAACGCCGCGCGCTTTTGCAACGCGCGTAGCTTGCATCTCGGCGTTAGCAGGAGTGATGTGCGGATCAAGGCCTGAAGCCGAAGCGGTCACGGCGTCCTGCGGAATGGGCGACTTCGGCGTAAAAACCAAGGGTGCCTTATCGTCATTGAAGGCCTTGATCAACTTTACGTCGTCGAGATCGCCGTGCGAATCCTTGAATTGGTCAAGGGGCACCGATGATTCATAGGGGATTTCGTTATCGAGGCAGTAATGCACGATACGATCGGCGATGCCGTCGAAATCGACGACTTCGTTTTTCTTGTCGTCCATCTTTGTGGTGCCGTGCAGGAGCTTGGAGCTTGTGGGACCGAGATTTGTGGCCCCGCTAGAACTCGCGTCGTATCCGTTCCCGGCAGCTGACGGCCGCGGATGAAAATATTCCGGCTTTGCGAATGGCTGGCCGATCAAGCTCGATCCGACAACCTTTCCATTGACGGTGACCAAGCTGCCCTTCGACTGCCTAGGGAAGATGACCTCCGAGATACCCGTCATCACGACAGGATAGATGATGCCGGTGAGAACCGTGAAAATAACAGTCAAGCGCAATCCAGGTCCAAGTTCTTTGAGCATGACTTACTCCTTTTACGCGAGATGCAGCGCGACCAGGATCTTGTCGATCAGCCAAATTCCAGGAAATGGCACGATGATCCCGCCCAGACCATAGACAAGCAGGTTGCGCGTCAGCATCTGGCCTGCACTGACTGGCTTGTATTGCACGCCGCGAAGGGCCAAGGGAACTAATGCAATGATGATGAGAGCATTGAAAATCACCGCTGCGAGCACCGCGCTCTGAGGCGAATGCAAGCCCATGATGTTCAGCTTGTTCAGTTCCGGATAGATGGAAGCAAACATCGCCGGGATGATGGCGAAATATTTGGCGACGTCGTTGGCGATGGAGAACGTGGTCAGGGAGCCCCGCGTAATCAGCAACTGCTTACCGATGGCGACGATTTCGATCAGTTTGGTGGGATTGCTGTCGAGGTCGACCATGTTGCCAGCTTCCTTGGCCGCCATGGTGCCCGTATTCATTGCGACGCCCACATCGGCTTGAGCCAGCGCCGGAGCATCGTTTGTGCCGTCACCTGTCATCGCCACGAGGCGGCCCTGCGCCTGCTCCTTACGGATATATTCGAGCTTGTCCTTCGGAGTGGCCTGCGCGAGAAAGTCGTCGACGCCGGCTTCCTGCGCGATCGCCGCCGCAGTCAGCGGATTATCTCCCGTGATCATCACGGAACTGATTCCCATGGCCCGGAGCGAGGCAAGGCGCTCGCGCATTCCGCCTTTAACGATGTCTTTGAGGTGCACGATTCCCAGAATTTTCGAACCATCGGCTACGGCGAGAGGAGTGCCGCCATTCCTGGAAATGCGATCGGAAATCTCCGAGAGTGAGGGAGGAACAGTTCCTCCCGCCTCCTTCACGAACCGGGCAATGGCGTCCGTGGCACCCTTTCGCAGCCGACGACCGTCGAGATCAACTCCGCTCATTCGCGTATAAGCAGAAAACGGAATGAAATTGGCTTCGTGCTCGCCCACTTCCCGGCCGCGCAGGTTGTACATCTGCTTCGCCAGCACGACGATCGAGCGGCCTTCGGGCGTTTCGTCAGCAAGGCTCGAGAGCTGAGCGGCATCGGCTAGCTCGCTTTGAGTGACGCCGTCGACAGGTATGAATTCGACGGCTTGCCGATTGCCCAAAGTAATCGTGCCGGTCTTATCCAAAAGCAAGGTATTGACGTCGCCCGAAGCCTCGACGGCTTTCCCGCTCATAGCCAAAACATTGTGCTGCATCACGCGGTCCATGCCTGCGATGCCGATCGCGGAAAGTAATCCCCCAATCGTTGTGGGGATTAAGCACACGAGGAGCGAAACCAAGACTGCGACCGTGGGCGCGGTGCCGCTGCCCACGGCCTGGATCGCATATTTGGCATAAGGCGGCAGCGTGGCAACGGCAAGCAAGAAAATTAATGTCAGGCCGGCGATCAAAATGTTGAGGGCGATCTCGTTGGGCGTCTTTTGACGCACGGCACCTTCGACGAGGGCGATCATGCGGTCCAAGAATGTTTCGCCAGGATTCGACGTGATACGGATCTTGATGTGGTCAGAGAGGACTTTTGTTCCGCCGGTTACGGCACTGCGGTCTCCTCCGGATTCGCGAATGACCGGGGCGCTCTCGCCGGTGATCACAGACTCATCAACGCTGGCGATGCCTTCGATGACTTCCCCGTCGCCGGGGATCAAGTAACCCGCTTCGCAGTAGACGACGTCTCCGGCGCGGAGCTTCGATGCAGGCACCATTTCGAATTTGTCATTGGCCAGGAGCTTGCGCGCCATCGTGTCGGTTTTCGTCTTGCGCAAGGCATCGGCTTGGGCTTTGCCGCGGGCTTCCGCCATGGCTTCGGCGAAATTGGCGAACACCACCGTAAACCACAGCCACAGCGCGATCTGAATGCCGAACAAGGTGCCGCCTGCGCCGGTGAACGCATCCTTGACGACGAATATGGTCGTCAGAGCAGCTCCCACTTCCACGACGAACATCACGGGATTTTTCGCCACGAGCACCGGGTTGAGTTTGATAAACGATTCCCGGATGGCGCGCCTCATGATTTCAGGATCGAACAAGGGACGCGCTCGGACACCCCGCGAGATGAGTGTCGTCGCATCTTGCTCTTTGATCTCCAGTTTGCGTTCCACCGGAGGGACAGTGGCAGTAGACATTTCTAGCTCCTTATCCCTAACACGCTAAAACAGCTTGCCATTGAGCATTTGGAAATGCTCCACGATGGGACCTAACGAAAGCGCCGGGAAATAGGTGAGAGCTCCGACAATGATGACGGTCCCGACCAGCAGGATAACGAACAGAGACCCATTCGTCGGCAAAGTGCCGCTCGTTACCGGCACAAGTTTCTTTGCGGCCAAGCTGCCGGCAATCGCGAGAGCCGGGATGATGAACAAAAATCGTCCAACCAGCATGTCAACGCCCATAGTTAAGTTGTACCAGGGCGTGTTGGCGTTGATTCCGGCAAAGGCGCTGCCGTTGTTTCCGGCGCCGCTCGAGTATGCGTATAAAATTTCCGAGAAGCCGTGAGCGCCATTGTTACTGATGTTGGCCGCCGCCGGCCCGGGCGGGTTCCAGTAGCCATTCTTCGCAAACGGGGCTATCGAACTGAGGGCGGAGAAGCCAAGAATGACGAGGGAAGTCGCTAGGACCGCAATGATGGCCATCTTGACTTCCTTTTGCTCGATCTTCTTGCCCACGTATTCGGGCGTGCGCCCGACCATCAAACCTCCGATGAAGACGGCGATGACAGCATAAATCAACATGCTGTAGAGACCGGCACCAACTCCTCCAAAAATCACTTCGTCAGTCTGAATATTGAAGAGAGGAACGAGCCCGCCAAGAGGAGTGAAACTATCGTGCATGCCATTGACGGCGCCGCAACTCGCATCGGTAGTCACGGTTGCAAATAGAGCTGACTGGGCAATGCCAAAGCGGACTTCCTTGCCCTCCATGTTGCCGCCGGGCTGGCTACCCGTGTAGGTACGTTCGAGGCCCGCGCTCGCCACGGTTGGATTGCCACGCTGCTCGGCCCAATAACAGACGAAAACGCCGACAATAAACATCACGGACATAGCCCCAAAAAGGGCCCAGCCTTGACGTGTATCGCGGACCATCTTGCCGAACATGTAAGTGAATGCCGCGCCAACGCAGAGAAGCATGATCATTTGAATCATGTTCGATAGCGCGTTGGGATTCTCGTACGGATGAGCCGAGTTTGCGTTGAAGAAACCGCCGCCATTCGTGCCCAGCATCTTGATGGAGAGCTGTGAAGCCAGGGGGCCCTGGGCGATTGTTTGGCTCGAGCCTTCCAAAGTTTGGATTGTCTGATACGGCTTAAAGTTCTGAATGCAGCCCTGCGAAACAAAAAATAGAGTGGTGAGAACACAAACGGGAAGCAGGATGTAGAGCGTCCAACGAGTGACATCAACCCAGAAGTTTCCTATGGTCTTCGCGGTGTGCCTTGAGAATCCTCGGATCAACGCAACGGCCACGGCCATGCCCGCCGCCGCGGAGACAAAGTTCTGAACGGCCAAGGCAGCCATCTGGACGAAATAGCTGACGGTAGTCTCCGGAGTATAGGCTTGCCAATTCGTATTGGTCATGAAGCTGACGGCGGTATTGAAGGCCAAGTCAGGCGTCATCGGCGTGGCGTTTGAGGGCGCCTGGGCCGTGGATAAATGCGCGGGATTGAGTGGCAGGTGCCCCTGCCATCGCTGTAAGAGGTACACAACGAGGAAACTAAAAAGGCTGAGCGAAATCATGGAGCCGGCGTACTGCATCCACGATTGTTCTTCACCTTCACGGACTCCGCCGAGGCGATAGATCAGCCGTTCCAAAGGGTGGAGGATGGCATGAAGCAAAGTCTTCTCACCCTCAAACACGCGATACATGTACGTACCCAACGGCTTCGTGAGCGCCAGCAAAATCAGGAAGAAGAGCAAAATCTGTGCAATGCCGATCCAAGTCATTTCAGCACCTCAAAACTTTTCCGGCCGAAGCAGCGCATACATCAAGTAAACAAAAAGGGCGGCCGCCACGATTCCCGCAATGGCGTATTCCATGGAACCCTCCTAGAGACGCTCCGCGGCTTTCGTGAAACCCCAGAGCACAACAAAAAATGCAACGGCGACTCCGATATAGAAGATATCCAGCAGCATAATCACCTCGCTACGATCGTCGGTTCAAACACTGGCCGCTCGGAAGCGGACCGTGTTTTCGAATCGACAAAAATAACCCGATGCCCCTTGGCCCGAAGAGCACGAGCCATTCGCGTTTCCGCAGTGGGCCACCAGCGTTTTCGTCCGGCGATCACAACCAGAGAATTCGGCTTGAGGACCTGCGAAAGGGCCCAAACACGGTCCCGACAGAGATATAAATGGATTGTCGGGTCGAACGTTTCACTCTTCAGCTGCGCGACGAGCTCCCGCATAGCATCCTGGAGAAAAGCGACCGAAATCTGGGGCCTATCGAGCGGCAATTGAAATGGCACAGCGATTGCGGCTCGGAGGCTGATACGCGCTCCTAGCTCGCGCGCAAAGGATTGCGCGAACTTCAAAGCGGCGGCCGTCGATTGCACATCGGTAAAGATCACGTTCACTGCGAGCGGACCCGAAGTAAACCTTGGGGCTGCCGTCCGGGTTATAACCTTGCTAGGGGAATTGGTCAGCGTTTCATGTTGTCGGTTGCTCATGGCCTGTTATCCGCTCCTATATGGTGCTCCAGGGATGATAAACGTCACATAAACGCGCCCTAAGAACGGCATAAACTGAAGGTGGACATCCCTATGTTTCAGGCCGCGAGCACGCTCACAGTCATGAAGATCAACAAATTATTAGGTGTTAGAGGGAGATGACTGAGGAAGATGAAAACGGTAGCCGGCCCAGGCATCCGTCACCAGGAATTCCGGCTTCGAGGGATCGGGTTCTATCTTTTTGCGCAGGCGATTGATGAAAACGCGGAGGTATTCCAATTCGTCACCGTAGTCCGGGCCCCAAACGGCCTGCAAGAGTTCACGATGTGAGATTGTTTTATTGGGGCGCGCGATCAAATACGAGAGCAGGTCAAATTCCTTTGCCGTCAGGCGTGAGGCGCGTCCATGGACATTGACCTGTCGCGAGGCCAGATCAATTTCGACGCCGCGTTGGTCTAGTTCCCTCAAGTCCCCATGGTCGGGCGGATGGGGCAAGCGACGCAGTGTGGCGCGAATGCGCGCAAGCAACTCCGGCGTGCTGAAGGGCTTGGTGATGTAATCATCGGCGCCGGCGTCGAGGGCCTCCACCTTGTCCTTTTCCGAATTGCTGACGGTGAGCATGATGATGGCGATATCTGAGCTCGACCGAATCAAGCGGCAAGTTTCGATGCCGCCCATTCCGGGCATGTTCATGTCCAAGAGCACCAAATCGTAGGCGCCGGACCTTAGGTTTTCGAGAGCCTCTTCCCCGGTACGCGCATCTGCAACTTCGTAGCCGCGCGCGGTAAGAGTTGTTCGCATGGCCCGCCGGATTTGAGGATCATCGTCGACTACGAGAATTCTCCCGGCGCTCATTCGTCGCTCCGAGGAGCGAGCGGCAACGAGAAAGAGAACTCGGAGCCTTCGCCCGGTTTGCTGGCAACGCGGATCTCTTCGCCGTGTGCGTGGATGATTTCGCGCGCGATAGCCAAACCCATTCCTGTACCTCTCAGGTGTTGCTCCTTTGTGCCACGGTAAAACTTATCGAAAATGCGCGATTGTTCTTCTTCGCCGATTCCCGCACCTCGGTCTGCGACGTAAATAATGGCATGGCCGTCGCTCATTCGAGCCCCGATTGAAATGGGAGTTCCTCGAGGCGAATACTTCAGCGCATTATCGATCAGGTGAGCAATCACCATCTCCACAAGCCCAGCATCCACGGACACGAGAGGAAGTTCCTCCGCAACGCAAACTTTTATTTCTCGGCCATCGGTCAACGATTTCATTTGCCGAAGCGCTGAGGAAATCAGCGAACCTGGAAACTGGTTTCCGCGATTTAGTTGAAATTTGCCTCCTTCGATTCGCGCGAGTTGAATGGCCTGCGTAACGAGCGTGGACAAACGGTCCGCGCCTTCGTCCGCGATGGAGATTAGCTCGCGCTGATGCTGGTCGAGCCCAGCGGCCGGATCGGAGAGCAAATCCGTAGTAACCGCTTTGATCGATGTCAGCGGCGTCTTGAACTCGTGGGCGATGGCATCGAGAAGCGTGGACTTCAACTCCTCACTGCGCCTGGCAATTTCTGCGCGGTTGAGTGTTTCTTCAGATAGCGCCCGTTCCAGCCATATGGCGACCAAGTTTACGAGGGATTGCAAGGCCGCATCCGACAGGGATGCGCCCCGAACGGCCAGGCTGCCGATCGGCTGCCTGCCGAGACGTATGGGGGTGATGGTGAGTCCTCGATCCTCATCGCGAAGGAACTCGGATCGGACAGCGGCGTCCTTTAATTCCGCATCGATGGCGGCTGGATCGTCAAACCCAGCCCGAAAGATCTCACCAGTGCTGCGGTTGTAAAGAGCGACTGCCGGGGATTCAAACGCCTGGGCGATTCGCTCCACGATTTGTTTGGCGATGGGACGTGTTGCGTCGGTCAGCAGCAGAGCGCGGCTGAGGGAATAAAGCCGCTCGATTTCATTTTGGCTGTCGATGACTTCTCGGGTGCGGCGCTTTGCTCGTGCCGAAAGCTGGCTGGCCGTCAGAGAGGTGGCCAGAAAGGCAAAGAGCGCCACCCAATTTCTTGGATCTGAAATCGTCAGAGTGCCGACCGGCGGGAGGAAGTAGTAGTTGAAGCACAACATCGCGGCGATGGAGGCCATCGTGGACTCGACGAGTCCCGCGGCCGTGGCGATAAAAAGGATGGCAACCAGGTAGAGAAAACCTGCCGTCATTTCATTGACCGGCACAAGACGAAAAGACAAAAAGGTAACTGCCACAATCAAGCCAAGCGAGGCGAGAAGTCGACCAGCCAGGCGCATGGCCCTTTGAATGAAATTGCGTGGAGCGGAATAGCCTCCTGATCGAGTCCAACTGGCCATAGACATATTCATAGCACTCGAGCGATTCCAAGCAGAAGGATACCTGATCGAGGCGAACCCATGCCGCGACAATCAATACAATTCTGGCGCGTAGCTTTTCCACCGACCGACTGGACTCAGCCGATGTCCGGCATTGAACAGTGATTTTTGAAGGGAGTTACTTTATGAGGCGCGGCCGCGTTTCGATCTCGTTCGTTTCGTAAATCCGTCTACGCTTCGCGCGACCTGAATCAGCGTGGGGATCAATTCGGTTGCAGCAGCAGATTTGGAGACAAATCCATCCGACCATTGCCGCGTGGCCAGGACCGTTCCCGGAAGTTTGTGGATTGTCAGGAACACAATTTTTGTTTGGTACATCTTTCGAATTCGCGCGGCAGCCGTAACACCATTCATTCCGGGCATGTTGATGTCGAGAAGAACGATATCCGGTCTTAGCTTGCCGACTTTTTCAAGAGCCTCTGCACCGTCCTGGGCCTCGCCGCAAACCTGGAAGGAATTCAAGTTCAAGAGCGACCGGATGGCCGTGCGAGCGGCGGAGTTATCGTCAACGACCAGTATTCGGGCTGGCAATTTTGTGCTCCCGTACAACGGGCTGCGGGTGGCTCGGAGGGGCGGGAACGGGAAGCTCCGGGACCGACCCAGTGTATTTTCCGCATGGAACTTGTCTGTTTCAATACAGGGTAGACCGTAGGAGGGCCTTGGGGGCTGCTCGAACAATTGTCGAAAGAGTTCTGCGGCATCTGACTTATCAAACTTATCAAACTATCAGGGGCTAGAGCGCCGTGGTCTTCTGCGTCGTCAGGGCTCGCCGACGGCTTGCCAATGTGCCCTAATCGTACAGAAACCACAGTAAAGATTCGCCCTGCCGTGAATTAGCGAGTTAGGAACACGGACGAATCGCGCGGCCGTTCTAATTGCGTTTTCGCGGTATTGTGGGTTGCGGGTACGAACATCCTGGCATGGCAAATCCTACGGCCTAACATCGCATGAAGAACTCTCTGTGCATCGGATTGCTGCTCGCAGTCGTGACGCTGATATACGGCAACACGCTGCGAAGCGAATTCACGATGGACGACGGAATCTACGTCCTTCGCAATGCGCAGGTGACCCAGGCCTCGGTGCGAGCGCTCTTTGCTCCGAACAAGATCAGCAATGTATTCCGGCCGGTAACATTCGCTAGTTTTGCCCTGAACTGGCGGCTCGGCGGAGCGCGGCCCTTCGGCTTTCATCTCTTCAATCTGATCCTACACGCGGGCGTCACGTGGCTTCTGTTTCTGCTTCTGGACGCGCTGCTCGGGCCGTCTCCCCAAGCTAAAGTCGTGGCGTTTGCGGCAGCATTGATGTTTGCCGTGCATCCACTGCATACGGAAGCTGTCTCTTCGGTAGTCGGACGCGCGGAATTGCTTGCCGCCGCATTTCTCTTTGCGGCATGGATCCTACATCTGAACGATCAGCAGATCCCTGCGCTCATCTGTTTTGTCCTGGCGCTGCTCTCGAAGGAATCCGCGGTCATCTTTCTGCCGCTCGTGCTTGTGGGCGATTACGCGCGCGGCAAATGGAAACCGCGTCTTCGTTACGCGGTGATCGCGGGAGTCACGCTAGCGTATCTGGGAATGCTTTGGAAAGCTCAGGGAGGACGATTCGGTCAAATTTCCATCTCTCAGCTCGATAATCCGCTTGCCGTCATTCCTGCACAATGGCGAATTCTGAACGCCCTACGGGTGGCATGGAAATACGCGGCGCTGCATTTCTATCCGGCCAAACTTTCCTGCGACTATTCGTTCAATACCATTCCCATATATCTGGATTGGCGCCATACGCTGCCGGCTTTGCTCGGGGCGATGGCTGCAGTGGCCGTCTGGATTTGGGCAGTGTGGAAACGGCGCAGTGGGCTGATCCTGGCTGGCGGGATCTATTTAGTCGGCTTTGCGGTCACGGCGAACATCCTGATGCCTACGGGAACGATCATGGGCGAGAGGTTGGCCTATCTTCCGTCGGCGGGATTCTGCCTGCTGGCGGCGCTGGGCTGGAATTGGTTGCGGGGCCGGCAGCGAATCGTGGCGCTGACCGCATTGACCGCAGTTGTGGCGGCTTTTGGGATGCGGACGATGGTGCGCAACCGGGATTGGCAAGACAACCTGAATCTCTATTCTGCCGCCGTGCGCGTCTCACCAGGCAGCGCAAAGATGCACAATAATCTGGGAGGTGAGTACATGGCCGCCGTGCAGTGGGATCTAGCGGCCAGCGAGTACGAAACCGCGTTGCGCATCAATCCGGATTATCCCGACGTCCTGTCCGCTTACGGTCTCTTGGAAGTGTGGCGAGGCCACAGCGACGTGGCGGGGCACATGATGGAACGCGCGCTAAACATGAGTCGGCGGGATAATCCCAACTATGACTTCATGGCCGTTAACTACGCGGCATTGCTGATGCAGACCGACCATATCGATGGCGCGCTAAACGTGCTCAATAGCGAAATCACGGAATCACCCAGCTACTCGCGAGCCTGGTCGAATCGCGCTGTGATTCATTACAAGCAGGGCCAGACGGCGCCGGCCCGGACCGACGCGGAGAAAGCTCTGCAACTAGATCCGGCGAATACACAGGCACAAAATCTCTTGCGCGCGCTCAGCACTCCTGCGTCTCCTAAAGCAAAGGAATAGAATCTCCACAGGGTTGATCGCTTCGCGATTTAGTCAAACCTATGTCCCGGATTTAACTCCCGAAACCAGTAGCGCCCCTTCTTGGCGGAAAGCGCGGAGCTCGGCTGCATCGCGAAACC
>Ga0207081_1046_pt1 | contig 25190 bp, 24 predicted proteins | sample Alteio_BWMinHeat_59_FD_153524 | JGI IMG/M metagenome (GOLD analysis project Ga0207081, IMG submission 153524) | Enriched cells from forest soil in Barre Woods Harvard Forest LTER site, Petersham, Massachusetts, United States -... | ecosystem: Environmental > Terrestrial > Soil > Temperate forest >... | reverse complement strand
CTTTTTGCAAGTCTAAGGATCAGTATGGCGATAGCTGTGAGTCTTGTGGAAAAACCTATTCTCCGTCTGATCTAATTGAGCCCAAAAGTGCATTGAGTGGAGCAACGCCTATACTCAAAAGCAGTGAGAGAATATTTTTTTCTCTAAGCAGTTTTACAGAAAGCCTAAAAGCCTGGAGTAGCTTTGAAGATACTTTGCAAGAAGATACAAAAAGTTTCTTAAATACTTGGTTTGAAGAAGGATTAAAAGATTGGGATATCAGCAGAGATGGACCATATTTTGGCTTTTTAATCCCCGGGGAGAATGATAAATATTTTTACGTCTGGCTCGACGCTCCCATAGGCTACATAAGCCTTTCAGACATAGCTGCAAAAAATATTGGTAGAAGCTTTCGCGATTATTGGCTTGATGAAAATAGTGAAATAATTCATTTTATTGGCAAGGATATCGTCTATTTTCACACCTTATTTTGGCCGGCCCTACTCATGGGGGCAGAACTTAATTTACCGAGACAAATCATAGTTCATGGAATGCTCACCATAAATGGCGAAAAGATGTCGAAATCGAGAGGTACTTTTATCTCCGCAGATGTTTTTAGCAAACACATTGAACCAGAGGCTTTGCGTTATTACTATGCATGCAAATTGGCCAGGCGCTCGGAAGATATCGATTTAAATTTTTCTGACTTCATTCAACGGGTAAATACCGATCTCGTAAACAAGTTAATAAATCTAATCTCTCGCACTTTGCCATTAATTCACCGACACTTCCTCGGGAAAGCCGCACCAATGGATGAGAATTCTAAAGTGTGGATCGATAAAGCGATAGAGCTCAAGAAATCGGTTTTCAGGCACTACCAAGATAATGAGTCGACAAAGGCGGTTCATGAGATCGTGCGTTTTGCAGAAGAAGGAAATAAATTTTTACAAGATCAGATGCCATGGAAAAATATCTCAGAAGATCCAAGAAAAAGTCATCATGATTGCACAGTAGGGCTATATATTGGAAAAGTGGCTTTAGGTTTATTAAAACCAGTTTTGCCAAAGACTGCAAAACACCTGGAAGATATCATTAATCAAGGCGTACCCTTTGACTTCAATAACTTAACGGATCCAATAAATTCGAATCTTAATCTCAAGGAATACGAGCATCTCATAAAAAGGATTGAGCAATCCTCAATTGACGCTATTTTGAAAGAAACGGCCTCAGATATAGGCATTAAAAGTTCAGAAGAGGTTTTAAAACATCCCATGATCGACATTGAAAAATTTTTAGCGATAGACTTACGAGTGGCAAAAGTAATAGATGCGAAACCCGTAGAGGGCTCTGATAAACTGATCACCTGTGATTTAGACGTAGGGCCATTAGGAAAAAGAAATGTATTTAGTGGTCTAAGACCTAAGATATCTCCAGAAGAGCTCATTGGAAAAATGGTAGTGCTAGTAGCTAATTTGGCGCCAAGAAAAATGCGTTTTGGCGTAAGCGAAGGAATGATTCTAGCATCTGGGGAAGATGATCCTCGACCTATAATAATTGAAAAAGGAATGCCAGGAGATAAGGTGCGATGATAGATTGGTTTTTATTAGTTTTTTTATTTTTCTTCGCTTCATATTTTTTGGTGGAAATAGGATTAGATCTCCTAAACATCAGCTATGTCAGAAAGCATAGCGGGTACATACCAGAGCTATTTCACGGCATTTATTCTTACGAAGATTATTTGAAATCCATAAAATATACCGAGGCTAAAACAAATTTTCGTCTGATAACATTAGTCATTCAAGGCGCATTTCTTTTGCTTCTTATTTTTGGAAAATTTTTTGGGCGCTTAGACATTTTGTTTAAAGAGTTCCTCCCGAACTCGCTATTTATCAGAGCTGTTTTGTATCCATTTGCTGTTGCTTTAGTGTTTTATATTATTTCGTTTCCTCAAAAGATATATTTCCAATTCGTGATCGAAGAAAAATTTGGCTTTAATCGCATGGATAAAAAGACATTTTTACTAGATCAGATCAAGACTTTGTTTTTAACCATTTTATTTGGCCTTCCTCTCATCGCCATCCTTTTATACATCATGGATATGGCAAAAAACTGGTGGTGGATCTTAGGCGCTTCGCTGGTCATGGGATTTAATATATTTATTGCAGCCATATATCCAGTGTTCTTAGCTCCACTATTTAATAAATTTACCCCACTAAGCGAAGGCACGTTAAAAGACCGCATCGAATCCTTAGCCAAAAAAGTTGGTTTTAAGATGGCTGGAATTTTTGTGATCGATGGATCCAAGCGCTCTTCTCACTCCAATGCATTTTTTGCAGGCATGGGCTCTATGCGCAGGATCGTGCTTTTTGACACCTTGATCAATAAGCATTCAGAAGATGAGATCCTAGCAGTGATAGCGCACGAAATGGGTCATAATGTCAAACGCCATATAGAGCGCACTTTAGCTATATCTTTCGTAATGACCTTGGGATTATTTTATTTGCTTTCACTATGCCTTAAATGGCCGCTGTTTTTCTCTACTTTAGGTGCATATGAGCCGAGCGATCACGTAGGTCTTGTATTATTCTTTGTCTTTTCATCTATTTTTATGTTTCCGGTTACGCCTATTTTTACGGCTTTATCTCGAAAACACGAATTTGAAGCCGATGAATTTTCGATAGAGGTAACCAAAGAAAAACAATCATTAATAAATGCCTTGGTGAAATTGACTAAAGAAAATTTAGGCAATCTAACTCCGCACAAGCTATATAGCGCTTATCACTATTCCCACCCCACTACCATAGAGAGGGTGAGAGCGATCGAAGAGCACAAAATATAACCAAAAATTGCTTGCCGCAGCGTACGTAATATAGTACGTTTCTATCATGGGAATTTTGACAGCAAGCAAAGCCCGCCAGGGCCTTTATCGCCTCTTAGATGAGGTAGCAGAAAATCATGAGCCAATTTTAATAACTGGTAAGCGTAATAATGCCGTGTTGATAAGCGAAGATGATTTTAGAGCGATACAGGAAACGCTTTATTTGGCTAATATCCCAGGCATGGTTGACTCAATAAAAGAAGGAATGAACACTCCGGCATCTGATATGGATGAGGATTTAGATTGGTAAAAATCTACTCTTTGGTATTTTCTAAACAGGCTCAAAAGGATGCTCAAAAAATTAAACAAACTGGTCTAAAAAATAAAGTTGAAAAATTATTTAAAATACTAAAAAAAGATCCTTACAAAAATCCTCCACGATACGAAAAATTAGTTGGCGAACTCAAGGGGGCCTATTCTCGACGAATTAATATCCAACACCGGTTAGTTTATGAAATTATTGACAGCGAAAATATCATAAAAATATTACGTATGTGGACGCATTATGAATAAAAAAGCCGGATATTCTCTCAACACCTAAACTAACAAGATATTTTGATTTTATGGTTGAAAATTAACCATAAAGCGGTTGATTTTCAGCTGTATGCCGGTTAATATTCAATCATGTTTAAAAGAAATATTGCAGCAAATTTCTTAGAATCATTAAAAGACACGCCCGTTGTACTCTTGAACGGGAGCCGTCAGGTTGGCAAAAGCACATTTGTCAAATCACTGCTGAAGGGCACCCATCAATACATAACTCTAGACGATCCAACAACTCTGTCGAGCATTAAGAAGGACCCAACACTATTTTTACAGGGATTGAATGGTCCCGTGATAATAGATGAGATTCAAAGAGCTCCGGAGATATTTTTGCCCTTAAAAAAGAATGTTGATGATACAAAAAGATTTGGTTATTTCGTTTTAACAGGGTCTGCAAATGTTCTTTCATTGCCTCGACTTGGTGACTCACTTGCTGGACGTATGGAAATTCATATGCTCTGGCCGTTGTCTTACGGAGAAATGCATGAGGTAAAAGAGGACTTCATAAGCTTCCTTTTTGGTGAAACCTTAAAATTACCGGGAGGTATGATACCTCCTTCGAACTTGTCTTTAAGCGATATAGTCGAATGGATGTGCAGGGGCGGTTATCCGGAAGCTGTGAGACGCGAAACAGAAAAGCGACGCCAAAGATGGTTTTCATCTTACATCACAATGGTATTAGAAAAAGATGTAAGGGATTTGTCAAATATCGAGGGGTTAAGCGAATTGCCCAATCTCATGCAGTTAATGGCGTTTCGAACTGGCACATTATTAAATACGAGCGAAGTTTCGCGTTCATTACGAATTCCAAATACGACATTGAAGAGATACTTGTCCTTGCTTGAGAACCTCTTCCTTCTAGTTATTATGCCTCCCTGGGCAAAAAATGCGACCAAGCGTCTTGTTAAAGCTCCCAAGATTTATCTAAACGATACCGGCTTATTGCTTCATCTAACCGGGCATGACAGTTCTCGATTGCGAGAAGACAGAAATTTCCTTGGGCATGTATTCGAAAATTTTGTTGTTTTAGAACTGTTAAAGCAAACCACATGGAGCGAAAAGTTATGCAGAATGTTTCATTATCGAACTCACACTGGACAAGAAGTAGATATTGTTATTGAGGCCCAAGATTCTCGAATTGTTGCGATAGAAATTAAATTAGCAAATGCCGTAACCCCAAAAGATTTTTCTGGAATAATAGCCTTAGAAGAAGAAACCGGCTCTCTCTTTCATCGAGGGATTGTATTATATCTTGGGCAATCAATTATTCCTTTTGGTCCGAACAAACACGCCATTCCTCTTCAAATAATGATTAGTCAAAATCTTAAAAAAATACCCTCAATCAGGCATTCATAAGTTAAACTGTAATCTTCCCCCATCTTTCCGGACACAAGAATTCAAGAAAGATTGGCTTTCGGTCGCCGTGCCGTAAAATTTGTTTTAAAGATCCTACGCAAAATTCTTACCAATCCAAGTGAGTTATGCTGTAATAGTCAACATTTAAAGTTATATTTTTGAAATGTCTCAGCTCCATGCGATGCTCTTAACGCTTGCTATAGAAACTCCTCTCGTCGTCATTTGCATGCATCGGCATAATTTTATTTTCGACCTAATCTTTGCAGCAATTCCTTCCTTACTCACGCATCCAGTGCTTTGGTATTTGACACTTCATGAATTACAATTTCTCTCATATATCACACGTGTGAGCGTGCTTGAGCTCGCTGTGGTATTCATCGAAGCTATGATTATCGGTATTCTTTTCAAAAGAAAATTTATTTTTTGCCTTGGTATTTCTTTCATGGCTAATTCGATGTCGGCGCTAATCGGTATTTGCTTTTGGAGATATTTGTAGTCGCTAAAAAAGCGATTAATAAAATCGGTAGCTCAAGATAAGCATGGACTGCTGCAAAAATTCCATAAAAAGAACGAGCCCAGAAAAAATCATACCGAAGGAGAAATACCCGCGCTTCGATATGATCGCGTTGTTCATTAAAACAGCAGCCTTATTCATTTATTGGATCGTCTCCACCAAAATAGCCCTAAAAGAGATAACAAGATGGCCAAAGGTGAGGCATTAAGATTGCTACACCCATAAGCTAATTCTCGATTATCTTCATGCGAATCAGCTTTAATGTTCTCTTTTATATCACCCGAAGCGACCTCGGCATTTTTAGGCAGTTCTCGATTATCTTCATGCGAATCAGCTTTAATGCTCTCTTTTATATCACCCGAAGCGACCTCGGCATTTTTAGGCGGTTTCGGTGAAAATATTTTTAATTCCGGATCGTTCAAATTTTCGTCAGCTCTCATGCAGGTAAGTCGAGAGCCTATCTGCCTGCAAATCCCGTGAAAATATCCTTTATTCGTTAATGCTTCGCATTGTTCACCTTCTCGTTTTTTGCCAATACAGGCCCTTTCAGGGATCGGTGGAGGAGGAATATCTGCGTTCGCATTTGAAATAAAATATATAATCCCTAAAAAGAAAAATATTTTTTTATCGACCATATTGCCCCCATAGATATCGAATCCTGAGCAAACGATTGCTCCGCTAAATCCCATGGTCGCATAAAGATATTCTTAAATTCAAACTTTGTTGAACAAATATTAGGATAGAAAACTACAATTTAGGGCGTTTATAATCTCGATACATACGACAAGGTAAAAATTTGCCCCAATCAGATGATGGAAATTCTTCTTTTTTTAAGATTAGAGTTGGATATTCTGAAGACAAATACTTAGAATCAAATCTCATAACTTTAGATATAATTTTATCTGGGCAAATTTTAATAATATTATCTAAGTATCTTCCAGAATAATATTTATAAATGACGCAATTATTCTTTGTATAATATCTTTTTTTTGAGTTTATATCGCCGACTTCGATTTCTCCCATAAATGTCAGAGCATCAAAAAAATTCTTACACTCTCCTTTTTCATATCCTTCAAAATTTTCTGGCCTAAAATTTCTCAAATTCCAAACATCACTAAGGTCGGAAGCATAGGAAAATGAAACGAGTAAAAACAAGAGGGATATAAATTTGACATGATTCATCATGATCTCGAGGTGAAAATGGTTATTCTTGTCAGGATAATTTAATACTTTCAAATTTCAAGACTAAAATTTAGTGATGATTTGTGGAAACTTAAAAACTCAACTTTTCCATCTGATCATGCCTATCGTCGTCGAATGCATGCACGTATTGTCGTGTGGTCTGCTCATTTTGATGGCGTAAATTATTTTTGATATTGGTAAAAGAAATACCTGCGAGATCCTGCTTCGATGCTGATAGATGCCTCAGCCAATGCGGAGACATTTTTGCAAGCTTATTTTGAATTTTAGGCTGCGATACAAATTTTATTGCAGTCTTTTGTGCAATATCTTTGATAATGTTGCTCAGCTGCCGCACAGATAGCGCCTTTTTCTTATGAATAGAGACTAATATCGGTCTATCATCATCAGAAGTCGGCAGAGGAGGGATATTTTGAAAATGGCGAAAGGTCATCATCGCAGTTAGCATCGAGGAATTTACCGGGATTTTACCAATGCGATCGCCTTTGCCTTTTATCAAAAACCACCATTTATCTTGCAATTTTACAAAATTGTTCCAAGTGGATTTAGATACTTCATCAATGCGTAAGCCCAAAAAAAATAAAATCGCGATCAAAAATTTTAAGCGCTGCTTCTTATATAGATTTTCAGATGTATTTTCTGGCTCCTCTTCGACAGTGACTAAAAATTCTTGCCATTCCTCCCTATTTAATATTCGCTCTTCGATCTTCATTTTTCTGCTTATAAATTCGTCATCGAAACGACCTTTTCTGCGTATGAGAGAAAAAGGATTAAAATCTATGTATCGAGCATCGCACAGATAAGACATCATGGAATTAAGAATGGTCAGTGCAGTTTTTATACCTGTAGGGCTTAATGGGCCTGCAAAAGGAAACCATTCTTTTTTTCCATCGACATTTTTTGGTTTTTTAGGGCCGCACCATATACTTCTTGGCTCTGGGTTTTTTAAGAATTGGATATAGCAATCTATCGCTTCACGATTCAACTCATTGAGAGATGTGTTTTGCTCTCTGATGCACCACACCAAAAACCGCTCTGCTTCTTTTTTATAGCTCCTAAATGTAGTTAGTTTGTGGCGATATTCATCCAAAAAACATTGAACAGCTTCAGCGTCATTGCTGGCCTTGATGCGGCATTCTTTTTTACGGCTTGAGTCAGGAATATTTTTTATTTGGTATAGGAGCTCGGCCGGCTTAGCTATTTTTAAGGTGTCCACTGATGAGCCTCATTCGAGAAAGACGGCTTGCTGCAAGCTTTATTTCGTTGGTTAATTTTCTATTTTTTTCTTCGATCATGGACAAAATTTTAGATTTTGCCAAAGCATCTGCCCGCAATTTTTCGCACTGATTATTTGTGCGCTCGAGAATACTCGATAAACTCGACAGTTTTTCTTCCTGCTCAGATGAGATTTTCTTTTGCAGACTTATTTGTTCAATCAAGCCTTTGAGCGTCTCCTCTTTTTGCGTCAATACGATTTCTAAATTAAAATTTTTTAGCTTCAAATCATTTAAGTCGCATGAAAATTCTTGCCCCAATTTTCTTTCTCGTGCTTCTAATTCAGATATTCTTTCCTTCGTTTGTTTTTTAAAGTGATCAAATCCATTATTTATAGAATTCAACTCATTTATATGGCTCTGCTTAAGTTCGGTTAGCAATTTTTCATGGTTTTTGGTCATGATTTCAGCTTGCATAGCTGATTTCGACAATTCGTGTTCCAATTGGCCGCATTTGGTTTTTGATTCTTTAAGCTGAATTTCTGCTTGAGACTTTAAAGATTCTGACTTTTTTAAGATCTCTTGAAGCGCTGTAAATTCTTCAAGCAAATTTTTAGAATTTTCTTTGGCAGCTTCGAGTGCATTTTTTAACAGGATTTCTTTATTTGAAAATTCAGCAAGAGATTGCGCTATACGCGCATCTGCCTCTGCCCGAATCTGTTCATGGACTATGCGAGCTGCGCGCGAAATAGGATCATCACTAGCATTTAAGGAAACTTGCTCGATATGCCGGCTCTCAACCCAGGTTTTTCTATAACGATATATTTCATTAGGACTTCCTCGGCTCTTTCCTAATAACTCCAATCGGCTTCGGATAGCTTCTCCGGTCAGGTTTTTTAGCTCACCGCAAACAGACCATAATTCGTCGCATGCTTGCCATACCTCTTGCTCTCTCCTTCTCATAGCTTTTTCCACGCTTACTCCTTTATTTTTTAATAGTATTAATACTATATCATAGTATGATATTTTGTCGAAGCAAATTTCTAATAATGACCATTATCAGAAATTGACAGTGGAGATTTAGGGAAAAAATACCGCTCGAAAGCCCTTACCAGAGCTCAAGCATTAGCAACAGGAATTTTAAGAGCCAAAACTGTTATGGAATTGGTAATTTAATCACCATTTTTATAACCGGATCTCTTTTTAGATATGTATTTTTTGGGGATAATGAATAAATGAATCCCACCCTCTAACGAATCCCCGTAATCACCTATTTTAAGATCTTCATCTAGACGGAAAAAACGGCCATCCTTACCCTCTTCGACTAAATCATAAATTTTATGGCTTAAGGAAAAATCTCTAAATACGTGATTCTTAAATTTCCAAAGCTTCAGCTTAAAATCTACCCTGTATTCATGTGTACCAGAATCAGATTTATAGGTTTCTGGATCATTATAAACATCGATAAAGACATCTTTGACCAAAGCGGAATCGGCAATCAATAAGATTCCTATATAAAATAACTTTTTCATATCCAATTTTAATAATATTTTTAAAGCAAACAAGCGATCTAAATATTATTATCACTAGCAAGCGAAAAATTCAGGTCGCAAAGTGAAGTTAGGCCAAGGATTTGACCAAATAAAACCAGGCGCCATTATCATCTCAACTCTTATCACCATTGGTGTTTTAATCTTTCTAGCTGCTCTAGGCATGACCTTGACCACATATGCCGAGATCAGCGAAGAATCCTCACATACGTATGCATTTTTTACCATACTTATATTGACGATCATCTTTTTTGGAGCTGGATTTTTTGCTTCAAAAATAGCCCATCAAACGAATGTCTTCAGCTCAGTCATTCATAGCCTCTGTACCTGGGCCATTATCTCTATACTATTAATAGCTTCTATATTTTTCGCAATCGCAGGACAAAAAGTAAAAAGTGCTGTTAGCGCAATACATGCTCCGATCATAATCACTGATCTAAAAATATTCGAAGGCAAGGCGATAACCACTATAAAAGAAACCCCACATCATCATCACGAGCTTGATGCAAAAAGCGAAAAATATCATAAAATGTTTGAACTGATCTGGCCTATCTGTTCTATCTCTTTATCTATAGGTTTATTGGTATCAATTATTGCAGGTATACTAGGCTATAAAAAACCACTTAACAATTAAATATCTGGACAATTTTATCATCCCATAATTGATAAACCTAACTAGATAATAGGTACCGTATTTACATAAAAAAAATATAATTTTATTAGCATCACAAATACATGTTATATGTTTGGGAGTATTTGTTTATGAATTTTAAAAAAATCGGTATAGGTTTATCAGCAGTCATTGCTGTTGTAGTAATCATCTCTTTTTTACTGCCTTCTTCTTGGAATATAGAGGAATCCATAACCATAGATGCTAAAAACAGCACTGTGTATCCATTAGTAAGCAATCTAAAACTTTGGGAAAAATGGTCACCTTGGAATAAAGACATGGATCCTTCAGCAGAATATCGCTTTGAAGGCCCAGAACAAGGTATTGGTGCTCATCAGTTTTGGGACGGAAAAAAAATAGGAAAAGGAAACCTACTAATAACCGAAAGTGACGAAGAAAAAGGCATCAAATATGATTTGTTTTTTGATAACAACACTCCTTCTAAGGGAGGTCTCTTGTTTTCAAAAACCGATAAAGGCTTGGAAGTCGTTTGGACCGGCTCTGGAAGCTTCGGCACCAATCCTTTGAAACGCTATATTGGCTTGATGATGGACAAAACTATCACCAAAGATTTTAAAGCCGGTCTTTCCAATCTAAAAAGCCTCGCTGAATCCTTGCAAGCAGAAGCAGATAAGCTACCACCTGAAGTTCTACCTGCGCTGGAAGTTGCAGTAGATAGCGAAAAACCAATAGAGCAAGCTTTGTAAAATAAAAATTAGCTCAATCAAAATAGAAGCCAGACGTTAGTTTGGCTTTTTTGTGCTTAAATTGAATGCTCGATCATCTTAAGAAGTTCTGCTCGTCTGCTTGATATGTCTTGTTTGGTTATTTCTAAAAGCCTATTAAAAGAAAATCTTTCTATCACAAAACTAGACATTATCGTGCCGTAGATTATGGCATCCTTCAATACATGAATATCTACTTTGTCTTTAGTAGATAGATATCCCAAAAATCCTCCCGCGAACGCATCACCTGCACCTGTGGGATCGAGCACATTATCTATGGGATATGCAGGTAGGAAAAAGAAATTGCCATCAAAATACAGCAACGCTCCATATTCACCCCTTTTTACTACGACGATTTTTACTCCCATTTTTAAAACCGCTCGACATGCTTTTATGACATTTTGTTCATTGCAAAGTTGTCTGATCTCTAAATCATTGATGAACAAAATATCTACCATGGAAATAACTTTAATAAGCTCATCGTGTTTTTTTTCGATCCAGTAATTCATAGTATCAAGTGCACTCACCTTGGGCTTATTCATCTGAGATATGACATGGATCTGCACACTCGGGTCTATGTTTGCCAAAAAAACTGTACTTAAATCTCGTATATGCGGTAATAGCGTTGGCCGAAAGTATTCGAAGACATTCAATTCGGTTTTAATAGTTTTTGCATTGCTTAAATCACGTCCATATTCTCCTTGCCAATAGAAAGAACGGCCTTTTTGTATTTCAATACCGCTCACATCTACATTTTGAGAGTTAAGATAATCCAAGTGATTTTTAGGAAAATCTTCACCTACAACCCCAACTATGCTCACCCGGTTAAAAAATTTAGCCGCCATGGAAAAGTAATTAGCAGCCCCGCCCAAACAGCGTTCACTCATACCAAAAGGGGTTTGCACCGTATCAAAAGCGATCGATCCTACAACAACTATCCCCACACTGATCCCCTCAATAATCAAGCTTAAAGCAGCGTTATTGTTGTTTAAGCAATTTTTTGCCATACCTTGATATTCTTGGAAAATATTTTTTGACGGTTTTTTATGATAAAAGATAAGCTTTTTGGCACAGATGGTATTCGAGGCAGGATAGATTCGGATCACTTGCAACCGCAAAACATATTAAAACTCGGAAGTGTCATTGCAGATATCATTAATAACAACGATGTCAAAAAAGCAGTTGTCATTGCTCGTGATACCAGATCATCTGGCCTATATTTTGAAAATGCCCTTATCGCTGGTCTCACATCAAAAGGAATAGATTGCATTATTTTAGGAGTATTACCCACTGGGGCTTTAGCTTCTTTAACAAGAGAAAAAAAAGCAGCTTTTGGAATAATGATATCGGCAAGCCACAATCCTCATCAGGATAACGGATTAAAATTTTTTGATAGCAACGGTTTTAAAATTTCCAAAGAATTAGAAGAAGAAATAGAAAAAAGATTTTTTGATGAAGCTTTAGTCAAGATCAACTTAGAAACTCTACCTGGAAAAATTTTCATTGAAGATGCGATAGGTCCTTATCTTTCAAAATTTAATAATCTCCGAGAGGAATTGAAGCAAAGAAAGATAGTGATCGATTGTGCCAATGGAGCTGCAAGCTACATAATATCTGAAATCTTTCATCAATTTTCAAATATAAAGCTTATAGGTGCTAGTCCCGATGGCCAAAACATAAATTTAAACGCGGGCACCGAATGTCTGGAGAATTTAAAAAAAGAAGTATTAAAAAATGAGGCTGATCTAGGTATCGCTTTTGACGGAGATGCAGATCGCGTGATCATCATCGATGAAAAAGGCTTAATCGTCGATGGTGATATTTTGATGGCGATAATGGCAATAGATCTAAAAAATCTGGGTACCCTTAAAAAAGACACCATAGTTGCAACCATAATGAGCAGCAAAAGCCTAGACAATGCTTTAGCGCCATTTGGAATTAAGGTTTCTCGCGCAGATGTGGGAGATAGAAACGTCATGAAGCGCATGTGTGAGCTCGGCGCAAATTTTGGAGGAGAATCCTCTGGGCATATGATTTTTAGTGATAAATCGAGTACCGCAGATGGAATTATTATTGCCATGGAATTAATAGATATTTGGCTAAGAGATGGCCGATCATTTAGCGACATTTGTTCATTTTTTGTGCCTACGCCCAGAGTTTTGAAGGATATAGAGGTCAATAAAAAGCCTTCTTTAGATCTCATGCCAAATACCAATAAAGCATTGATAGATGCTAATACTTTATTAAAAGACTCCGGAAGAGCATTTTTGCGCTACAGCGGAACTGAAATGAAAGCTCGACTTTTGGTAGAAGCGCAAACAGAAAACGATTGTCAAAAGATCGCAGAAAAAATTATTTGGGAATTTCATCAAGAAATCGGGTTTGTCGAGTGATCGAAATCTATGCGTATCAAAGTAAGTCCACAAGCAGGTGCCATAATGCCAGCTGCTTTTCTATTTTTTTCTAAGAGTATCTGCGCAATCGAATTTGAGCTCCTCAGACCTGCTCCGATCTCTATCAATATTCCAACCATATTTCTGATCATCTTACGCAAAAAACTATTGCCAGATATTTCGATATAAATTTTTCTTCCTTTGCGATGGCATGAAATTTCATAGATTTGCTTTATTGCAGATCCTGCTTGACATCCTTGACCTTTAAAAGATGAAAAATCGTGAATGCCTAAAAAGAATTCAGCAGCCTCTCTCATTTTTTCTACATCTAGGTGGGGCGTAACTTTCCATGAAAATTCATCTATCAGATCATCGCCACAGCCATCTATTATGCTGTAGCAATATCTTTTTCCATATTTGCTTCCTCGCGCATGGACGCTAGGGTGCACAGACCACACGTGCAAATCTAGCAGGTCATCTTCAAACACACCGGAAAGCTCATCCTTAAAATGCTTTTCATTTAGCAAGTTATCGAATTTAAGCCAAAAGGTTGCATAATTTTCCAAAGCGTGAACTCCGCGATCGGTGCGCGAAGCTATGCATAAAGCTCTTGGATATTGCCCAGATATAAATTCGATCCGCCAAGCTAATGCATTCAATACCGTTTTTAAACCGGGCTGTTTTTGCACGCCAAAAAAAGCATCGCCTCGGTAAGAAAAGCGCACTAAAAATTGCCTGCGTTCTTTTTGATAATATTTAACTTTCAATCAAGATCCCTTTTTATGGGCATATCAGATCTTATTTTCATCAAAAAATCCATATCTATTTCTGCCAAGGCCATATCATCATGATCATCACATTCGCTTAAAATTTTTCCCCACGGATCGACGATCATCGTGTGACCATGAGTTTTATAAAAATCATTATGAAAACCACACTGAGCAGCGGCTATCACATAGCACTGATTTTCTATAGCGCGAGAGCGCAACAAAATCTCCCAATGAGCTTTTCCGGTGATATCTGTAAAAGCAGAAGGTATCAAAAAAACTTGAGCCCCCTTCTCAGCTAGAGATGAGAAAAGTTTTGGAAAGCGGACATCAAAACAAATAGTTAACCCCACAGTAAAAAACGGTAATTTTGCAACGATTTCTTCGCAACCTTTTTCAAATTTTTTAGACTCGTCATAAGTTCTCTCTTTCGTAATAGAGGCTTTGAATAAGTTTATTTTTCTATAGACTGCATGAACTTCACCTCGATCATCGATCAAAACATGCGCATTAAAGGGCTTGGCGCTAATAGATCCAAGCTCGGGCAGGCCTCCTAGAGACAGCCATATCCCATGCGCTTTGGCATATTCTTTAAAAATTTTAAGCATCGATCCATCAAGCCCTTCGGCAGATGCAGAATCTGGCCCGACATAAGAAAAATTTTCTGGAAGACAGATCAATTTAGCTTTATTTTTCAAAGCCTTATCTAAAAGATGCAGGCAGTGCGAGATGTTTTTCTTTAGATCAGAAGTCGAGGTCATCTGTAGAGCTGCGACTGTTGTTTTCATATAAATCCCTATTTTTTTATTAGGCTGGGGGGGCTATTTTAAACTTCAATTATGAAAGTTTTTGGAAAATAGATGTCTGCTCAAAAAATAAATTTACATGCGAGTAACATAAAAAGCCTCCTACTCGAAGAAATCGAGCCTATAATTTTAGATCTAAATGAACCGGCATTTAGGGCTAAGCAACTATTTTTAGGCCTGCATAAAGAAAATGTCTTAAAAATTGATGAAATAACGACCTTAAAAAAACCTTTGCGCGATACTTTAGCTGGCATTTATCAGTTGCAAAATATTTCCTTAAAATCGGTGAAAGTGAGCAAAGATGGCACTCGCAAATACGCATTTTCTACTCATGATGGCCATACCATCGAAAGCGTTTTTATTCCTCATGCAGCAAAAGAAGGTAGGCATTCTATATGCATTTCCAGCCAGGTTGGATGTGCGATGGGGTGCACTTTTTGTGCCACAGCTGCTTTAAAGCTAAAAAGAAATTTGAATTCTTCGGAGATCATTTCGCAGGTCTACTTGGTTTCTAAAGACGTCTTATTAAATGGTGATAGAGAATTTCTGCACTTAGAAGACCAACAAAAACCGATCCACAATATTGTTTTCATGGGCATGGGCGAGCCTTTGCACAACCTAGAAAATGTCATCAGAGCGATAGAGCTGCTCACCCATCCTTTAGGTATGGCCTTTTCTGCTCGAAGAATTACGGTATCGACCTCAGGGCTTGTTAATAAAATCAAAGAACTCGGGAGTAGGACATCGGTCTATTTAGCGATCAGCCTAAATGCAACCACCGACATAGTTAGAAATGAGATCATGCCGGTTAATAGGCGCTGGCCCATAGAAGAGCTCATCAAGGCTGCTCGTGATTTCCCGTTAAAAATCCGCGAGCGCATAACCTTTGAATACGTGCTGCTAAAAGGCATAAATGATAGCTTTGAAGATGCCCATCGCCTGAGCGAGCTCATGATGGGACTAAAATGCAAAATAAACTTGATCCCCTTTAATGAGCATCCCCTTTCTCCCTTTAAAAAACCCGATCGAGAAACTGTTCTCGCTTTTCATCAGATATTAATTTCTAAAAATTTGAGCGTTTTTACCAGAAAAACCCGGGGAGATGATATCGATGCTGCCTGCGGAATGCTCGGCGCTGAAAAACTGGTCGCGGTGCGAAATATTTCTCAATCATTCAACACTTAAATTTTTTGGCACTCCCTCGAGTTTTATATCTGGTATCCAACAGGAAGCGCTTTTATCGGGATGAAGACCGCAAGCGAAATTGTGACCGATCGAAACACTAGAAAAGCTGTCTTTTTGTAAATCGCTATTGGTTTTCTTTAGACGTTCCGACGAGACTTTTTGGCATCTGATCTCACCCGATGGATCCAAAATTCCACAAAATACGGGCGAGGAAACTGCTATTTGCTGATATTTTTGCGAAAGATCCATTGGGTTATTTTCCTCGATGGTGATTTTTCTATTGCGGCCAAAATATCGAATATTTTTCTTATCCTTGGAGAGGGATACCACAGAAAAATTGATGTTGCCAGCATATGGTATTATTTTTGAGGCTTCTTCCTTGGCGCTTGCAGGTTCGAACCCTTCACCAAAAAGCTCGCAGTGAAGTAAATTATCCTCCTCAGTTATGAAGCAGCCAAAGTGCTTGTAAAAGCCACCAATGATTGTTGCTCCGATGGAAATGGTTGCGATTTCTTGTGCTTGAAAAAGATCGTCTTTAGCGATCGAATAACTTGCATCAAACTTATAACATTTAAGAATGTCGTTCATATCTATGGCACAAAAAAATCCCTTGTCTGTTGCTGCTACTTTTTTGAATTTTCCAAGCCCGCTTAGATCTGCTGGCAAAACAGTTTGCACACCCTCTGGCATAAAGCAAAGAATTTTATTGTCAGATCTGATGGCACAAATCGCTCCAAAGCCGTCAACTCCCTCTCCTGCTCCAGCTACATCCAAATATTTGGCGGCGGATAAATCTGCATTGGACTTTTTCGGATAATCAATTTCATATCCCCCGGCAGTGGAGCCAGGATAAAGGTGCACAAATTTTTTCAAATGGAGCCAGCAAAAAGGTTTGTTATTATCATCAATGATACAAGCTTCGCTCGTCCCCATGGTAATAAATACTGCCTTAGCATTCTCAGGTGGGTTTCTTTCTTCAGGAGGTAAATTGTTTGAGCTGTCATTGCTAGCATCGGTTTGGACATTCTTTCCGCAAAAAGAACCGCCAAGAATAAAAAGCAAGAAAATAAAACTATATTTTTTCATCCAACTTATTCCTCACCAGAAACTTTGCATTCTCTAAAATTGTGGCCTGTATATCAAATTTATTAATGGTTCACAATGAGATTATCTAATATCTAAATGCATTGCGCCTAGGCAAAAGGATTAATACGTTAAATTTTATTAGAGAGAGATTAAATGAAAATTTTAGGAGCATTATTATTTGGATCTCTGCTCAGGGCTGAAAAACTGGTCGCGGTGCGAAATATTTCTCAATCATTCAGCATTTAAATTTTTTGGCACTCCCTCGAGTTTTATATTTGGCATCCAACAGGAAGCGCTTTTATCGGGATGAAGGCCACAGCCTAAATTGAGACCGATCGAAACACTAGAAAAGCTGTCTTTTTGTAAATCGCTATTGGTTTTCTTTAAAAGATCCTCCACAATTTGTTGGCATCTGATCTCACCCGATGGATCCAAAATTCCACAAAATACGCGCGAGGAAACTGCTATTTGCTGATATTTTTGCGAAAGATCCATTGGGTTATTGCTCTCAGTGGTGATTCTTCTATTGGTGCCAAAATATCGAATATTTTTCTTATCCTTGGAGAATGATGCCAGAGAAAAACGGTTGCTGACGCCGGACGATATTATTTTTGAGGCTTCTTCCTTTGCGCTTTCTACTTTGGGCTCATCATCAAAAAGCTCGCAGTGAAGTAAATTGTCTGCCTCAGTTATATAGCAGCCAAAGGATTTTACAGAGCGACCAATGGTTGTTGTTCCAACAGCAATGGCTGCGATTACTTGTGCTTGAAAAAAATCGTCTTTAGCGATCGAATAACTTGCATCAAACTTATAACATTTAAGAATGTCGTTCATATCTATGGCACAAAAAAATCCGTTTTCTGTTGCTTCTACTTTTTTGAATTTTCCAAGTCCGCTCAGATCTGCTGGCGAAACAGTTTGCACACTCTCGGGCATAAAACAAAGAATTTTATTGTCAGATCTGACGGCACAAATCGCTCCAGAGTCTCGAGATTCCCCTCCTCCTCCAGCTATATCTAAATATTTAGCTGTGGATAAATCTGCATTGGATTTTTTCGGATAATCAATTTCATAACCACCTCTAGTGGAGCCAGGCTCGCTCGGCACAAATTTTTGCGAATGGAGCCAGCAAAAAGCTTTGTTGTTATCATCAACGATACACGCATGGCTCGGCCCCATAGTAATAAATATCGCTTTAACGCCCTCAGGTGGATTCATTTCTTCAGGAGGTAAATTGTTTGAGCTGTCATTGCTACTATCGGTTTGGACATTCTTTCCGCAAAAAGAACCGCCAAGAATAAAAAGCAAGAAAATAAAACTATATTTTTTCATCCGACTTATTCCTGACCAGAGGCTTTACATTCTTTAAAATTGTGGACCGGCTTATCAAATTTATTAATGGTTCACAATGAGATTATCTAATATCTAAATGCCTTGCGCTTACGCAAAAGGATTACTACGTTAAATTTTATTGGAGAGAGAATTAAATGAAAATTTTAGGAGCATTATTATTTGGATCTCTGCTTTTTTTTGGTTGCGGAGATAAATTTGATAATCAGTCCGAAAAAGAATTTAAGCATCTATCCAAAGAAGAAAAGGATTATATCGAACGCTTTAACGCCAAGGTCAAGGAAATCAGAGATTTTCCTCCAAAGATTAAAAACCTCCAAAAATACTTTCACATCATCAAGAGCGTTTCGAATTTAGAGGATGCAAGGGTGATCTTTTTCCCAGAAAGGCACACGCATGAGCTAAACCAGCTCTGGAGTGCCGGAGCTCTAGATAAATTGGTAAAACCAGGCGATGCAGTACTTTTTGAGGGAGCAAGTGTAAACCGAAAGTTCGATGTTGAAGAGCAAATTTCAACCGGTATCTTTGCCGTGCGCGAATATGAAAAACTCAAGAGCCAAAAACAATATAATCCACAAGCCATAAGCAAAATTCAAAATAAATATGCAAATCTCTTTTTTAAGACCATAAATTTTTTGGCTTTAAATGAACTCAATCTAAAAGCTATTCCCGGCTTTGGATGGGATTCTGCCGCATCAAAAGATCTATCGATCCGCAATCAAGCCATGGTCTTTTCTATCACTCAAAAGCTCAAAGAATATAAACGGGTTTTTGTGTTCGCAGGCTCTCTACACATACCGCATTACGAATTTGCAGATCGCATTGAATTAGCAGAAACACTTTATGCGACCCAATTGACTGCATTTACCACAACGCCAGGTGCAAATCGAAATGAAATAAATGATGTTTTCTATAATTTTTTTGAAGCATCACCTAACGTTTTGACAAAGCCTTCCACTAAAAGCATTTTCGATTTTATGAAAACCAATGATTTTGCCATCTTAATCCCTAAAAATTTGCCGCGTTTTAAAGAACTAGAGAGCTACTTGCCGCAAAATGTGCGATAGCTAGCGGATGCAGATTTGAAATCTGCTCTCATGGTTCTTACTTTTAAGCAGCCTCAGATGCATGGTTTACATAATTTTGATTATGGGATAGAGGTGGCATATTTTTAGAATCGATCAACTTTGTCGCGAGAATTTTAAAAAATGTTAATTTGCACATATGGATAGTTAATCCTAGGTTGTTTTTTAAAAAAATTTGACATAAAAATCATGGCTTTTGCGCCATAAGGGTGGCTGATGGAAAACGAAAATAGCGTGTTTAAGGATGTTGAAAAAAGAAAGGTAGAGGTGGTACTCCTCGGTCAAAGATTATCTCTTCGCACCGATAGGAGCGAAGCATATTTACAAAAGCTCGCCAATTTTCTTTCTGACCAAGTAGAGGAAATTCGTAAAAATTCTCGAAGCATTTCGACTAATCAAAGCCTATTGCTGATGTCTCTCAAGTTGGCCGATTTATTAAAGCAACGTGAAGATGAACTCTTTGAGTTAAAAGAGATCATCCGTAAAAAAGCCATATCGGCTATCTCTGATGTGGAAAACGCATTAAACGATCTGAAAAATCAAACAACCGATAATGCTCTTCAATAGCGATGGACACCCTCTTTGGCCATAAACAATATTTGAGAAGCAAAATTCTTGATGAATTGGCTAAAGTCCCTCAAAAAAAATTTGCAGAGGCTGGAGAAATTGTTGCCAAACATCTAGAACCTTGGTTTGAACTCACTTTTTCTAATCACGCCGATATCCATATCGGCCTTTTTTTTAGTTTTAAAAATGAAATAAGTACTTTTTACCTCAATGAATTCCTTAAAAGAAAAAAAATTAAATGCTTTTTTCCAGGCCTAATCCGAGAATCAAAAATGCCTCATTTTTTTCCTGTTAATGAAAAGGAAGAGCTCATAATAAAAAAATCCGATGGAATATATTTGCCAAAGGTTTCTTTGGAAGGAATGCAAATTTTAGAAAAGATGACGGTGGTTTTTGTCCCCGGTCTTTTATTTGATAAGCGAGGAAATCGCCTGGGGCGAGGTCAAGGGTATTACGATCGATATTTTTCCTCTCTAAAAGGTTTAGAAAAACCTGTGAAGATAGCGCTAGCTATGGATGAACAGTTGATAGAAAGAGTTCCCACCGAAAGCCATGACATTAAAATGGATTTTTTATGCACTCCCAATACGGGAATAATCAATATCGAGGAATGAGATGGTATTTTTAGATCCAAAAAGTCAATTAAAAATTCTAAAGCGGGGCATCGTTAACTTAGAAATTGAAGCGGATCTACATGAAAAGCTCACCAAAAGCAAAAAAACAAATACTCCGCTAAAAATCAAAGCTGGTTTTGATCCAACAGCTCCAGATCTGCATTTAGGTCATGTAGTGCTTTTAGCAAAAATGCGCCAATTTCAACAATTAGGGCACGAGATCATTTTTTTGATCGGTGACTTTACCGCGAGAATTGGCGACCCTTCAGGAAGAAATTCGAGCAGACCTCCCCTATCTACAGAGGCGATCGATGCAAACGCTAAAACCTATAAACGCCAAGTTTTTAAAATACTAGATGAAAAAAAAACCAAGGTGGAGTTTAATTCAAAGTGGCTATCACCCATGTCATTTGACGATGTCATAAGGCTTTCTAGTAAATATTCTGTTGCCCGCATGATCGAGCGAGAAGATTTTAAAAATCGCCTAAGAGATGGAAAGCCGATCGCCATGCATGAGCTCTTATACCCGCTAGTACAGGGATATGACTCGATAGAGCTTTGCGCAGATGTGGAGCTCGGAGGCAGAGATCAACTCTTCAATTTATTAGTCGGAAGAGATCTCATGCGCCATTTTGACATGGAGCCGCAGTGCATAATGACAGTGCCTATTTTGGAAGGAATAGATGCAAGAGAAGAAAACGGCGAGATCATAGGAGATAAGATGTCTAAATCTCTCAATAACTATATTGGCGTTGAAGAGGATGCAAATTCCCAATTTGGAAAACTGATGAGCATCACGGATGCACTCATGTGGAGATACTATGAGCTGCTTTCCGAAAAATCAGAAGCAGAAATATCCATGCTCAAAGAAGGCCATCCTAAAGATGCAAAAGTAGCCTTAGCCTTAGAAATTGTGTCGAGATTTCACAATGAGAAAGAAGCATTAGATGCAAAAGATCAATTTGACAGCCTGTTTGGATCGGGAAAGCGTGGAGCGATTCCAAAGGATTCGCCGTCATTCACATTTATCCATGATAATCCTAAAGGGTTTTTGCTGATCAATGCTTTAGTGGAGTCAAGTCTAGCACCATCGAATGCTGAGGCTAAAAGGCTTTTGCGGCAGGGTGCGATATTAGTAAATGGCAACAGGATCGAAGACATACAGCATTTTTTGGCCAAAGGTGATTATGCGATCAGAGCAGGGAAAAAACGCTGGGCCATGGTGATCATCTCTTAATCTTTACAGCGAAAGCACTTCCTCGTACTGGATCACCCCGCTCACCGCATTCGCTCGTGATGACGAACACATACCGTAATTGCGAGCGAAGCAATCCAGAAAACACGACAGTCAGGCTAAATTATCCCAGTAAACCAACGGTCAAAGCGAAATTTCGGCATGCTGAAAGGGCCGATCTGAACTGATTGTCCTGATCCATCCACGCTCATCCAAATAAAGAGAGCCTTTCCTTTGACGCGCGAAACAGGCAGGGCTCCCCAAGTGCGGCTGTCTGCAGAATTACCTCGATTATCACCCATCACAAAAATAAAACCTTCCTTGACTTTGCATGATGTTGCATCGCAAGTAAGCCCAGGTAGCTCCTCCTGGTCTACTGTTGGCCAATAAGGCCCAACATTTGGGGATAGAGGAAATATCGGTAGATATATCGGATGCTTCACTTCTCCTATTTGCTCTGTCGTTTTGCGAGCTCTCTGCTCTCGCCAAACACCGCCATTTGCAGTGCCAAAGCCATAAAAATCCATATAAGTTACGATCTCCTCAGGCACTATATGCATATAAGGCTTATCATCTATATAAATAATGCTGTTATTTACTTTGAGGCTCTGCCCTTCTGTGGCAACCACTCGCTTGATCCACGCTTGGCCAGCATGCCTGCCCACATAATCAGGAGCCTTAAATACAACAACGTCCCCGACTTTTGGTTTGCGCCATTGAATTAAAAAACTCGGATCCTTAGCAAATGGTTTTGAAAGCCCATAATAAAACTTGGAAACAAACAGATGATCCCCGACTAATAGAGATGGGATCATAGAGCCAGATGGGATCTGATAGGGCTCGATCACAAATTCTCTAAGCACTAAAGCAAAGAAGAGTGCGATGATTAAAGAAGGAATTCCCAGTAAAAATCGCCAGTTCCTATCCATCTCAAATAAGACTTTTCCGGCTTTTTCAAGGCGCGCATGGGCTTCTTTCAGCATCTGTTCATGTTTTAGAGAGCTGTTTTTATCATCCCACTCACTAGCTACCGATTTAAGCACTAATGATGCTTGAATCATCGCTTGCTCAAATTCATCAAAAACCTTTTGACCTACTTTTTTTTGCCTCTTTTTGCTTTTTTTAATGGAGTTAAAATGGGCTCTGGATTCTTTTATAAATCGCTCAAGGCTGCGATAAGCACGAGCTCGCTCTTTACTGCCACCTGGGAAAAACTCCTGATCGATCAGACCGCCAAAATAAGAACAAAAATATTGAATAAAAAAGAAAGCTATAAATAGACCCAAAATGATGTTTGCACCTGATCCGCCTGCGGGAAAAAACACATTCCACAAACATCCTGTGATCGCTAAGGAGATCAAACAAGCGATAACTTTTCCTTTGGTTATGGTCTTCGTCATAAATATCCTTTTTCTAATCGATTTTTAATACTGATAAAAATGCTTCTTGAGGTACTTCTACACTGCCCATTTGTTTCATTCTTTTTTTGCCGGCCTTTTGTTTTTCGAGCAATTTGCGCTTTCTTGTAATATCTCCGCCATAGCATTTGGCCGTCACATCTTTTCTCAAAGCAGAGATAGTCTCTCTGGCAATGATCTTTCCCCCAATAGCTGCTTGGATTGCCACTTGGAATTGCTGGCGCGGAATTATCTCCTTCATCTTTTCGCATAAGGCCCGCCCTCTCCTGTCTGCGGTATCCTTATGCACGATAATGGATAAAGCATCTATCGGATCGCCATTTAGTAAGATATCCACCTTAACTAATTTTGATTCACGGTAAGAATCAAAATCGTAATCCAGGCTTGCATATCCGCGAGAGATCGTTTTTAGCCGGTCAAAAAAGTCAAATACCACTTCTGCCATCGGCAAGAGATACTTAATCACTACATGGCGTTCATTGATATAATCGATGCCGAGCTGAACACCTCTCCGACTCTCGCACAAGGTGATCAAGGCCCCAACATATTCTGAAGGTGTATGAATGCTTGCTCGAATATAAGGCTCTTCTAGGCGTTCAATTGCCATCGGATTTGGCATTTTGCTTGGGTTATCGATCTCTAAAACTTCGCCTGAATAGCGCATTACGGCTTTATAGATGACGGTAGGAGCTGTGGTGATCAGCTCTAGCCCAAATTCTCGCTCTAGCCGCTCTTGCACGATCTCCATGTGCAAAAGCCCCAAAAATCCGCAGCGAAAACCAAAACCTAGCGCTTTAGATGTTTCCGGCTCAAAAGTGAAAGAAGCGTCGTTTAAGGCGAGCTTGTATAAAGCATCGCGCAAAGAATCATAGGCTACTGAATCTATCGGAAAAATTCCCGCATAGACCATAGGCTTGATGTCTTTAAATCCAGAAAGTGGAATTTCGCTGCCATTTTCTTTATGAGTTATGGTATCTCCGACTTTGGCATCAGTGACCACTTTTATATTTGCGATGATGAATCCGACATCTCCAGAGGCTAACTCAGCCACTTTTTTAGGATGCGGAGTAAAAACCCCGAGCTCAGCCACCGTAAAAGTTTTTTGATTGTGCATCAGTTTAATGGTATCGCCGGGTCTCACGATGCCGTCGATCACGCGCACCAGCACTACTACACCGCGAAAAGAATCAAACCAGGAATCAAATACCAGAGCGCGTAGCGGTGAAGTCGTATTATCTTTTGGCGAAGGGATTCTTTCTACGATCGCACGCAATAGCTCATCAATACCCAAACCCACTTTTCCGGATGCCAAAATCGAATCTGCGGCATCGATACCGATGATATCTTCTATTTCTGCCTTGGCTCGATCAGCATCTGCGCTTGGCAGATCGATCTTGTTGATCACGGGGATGATAGCTAGATCATGATCGAGAGCCAAATAAACATTGGCTAAGGTCTGTGCTTCTACGCCTTGAGTTGCATCGACCACTAGTAACACGCCTTCACAAGCGCGAAGCGATCTGCTCACCTCGTAGCCAAAATCCACGTGGCCGGGAGTATCGATCAAATTAAAAATAAATTTTTGGCCATCATCGGCATTATACTCAAGCCGTACTGCTTGGGCTTTAATGGTTATTCCTCGTTCGCGCTCGAGATCCATCTTATCAAGCACTTGGGTAACCATTTCACGGGCTTCTAGACCGCCAGTGCGCTCGATAATTCGATCAGCCAATGTGCTTTTTCCATGATCTATATGTGCGATGATGGAAAAATTTCTAATCTTATCTCTCGGAAACATGAGGCTTAAGTCCTAAAAAACATTTTCGATCTCCATGTGATCTGGAGCAGAAATGCCTAAAATTGTTAATGCATTGTAAATAGTGGTCTTTAGGGCAAATACCAACGCCAAACGAGCGTTACTCGCGTTTTTATCGTCGCTCAGTATCCTTTCGCTATGGCGATATTTGGTGAAATAACTGTGAAAAATTTTTATCAGATCGTGGCAATAATGAAGCAATCGATGCGGCTCAAAGGCAGTAGCCGCCTCAAAGATGAT
>Ga0207081_1045_pt1 | contig 25484 bp, 23 predicted proteins | sample Alteio_BWMinHeat_59_FD_153524 | JGI IMG/M metagenome (GOLD analysis project Ga0207081, IMG submission 153524) | Enriched cells from forest soil in Barre Woods Harvard Forest LTER site, Petersham, Massachusetts, United States -... | ecosystem: Environmental > Terrestrial > Soil > Temperate forest >... | reverse complement strand
TTTATAGTTAAAAATCTCACCTTGTTCATAATTTAATTTACCATGAATTTTAACTAAACATTAACACTTAATACAGGTAGAAACAATATGGTAGCACGAAAACTAAAAACTGCGGATACTAATAATGATGTCAATGTCCATAACGATAACATTGCATCTAGTGTAATCCAGGTTGAAGGAATGGCAAGTCCTCTTTGGGGTGGGCATTTTAGTCGCGGAATTAATGATTCAATTCAGAAAATTATTTCGACTTCAAATTTTGACAAGCGTTTTTACGCTGTCGCTGTTGAATCCCTGAAAGCTCAGGTGAAGATGCATATTAAACGCAACATTATCCCTGAGGCTTCTGGTAAGGCAATCTCTGATGCTCTTGATGCTATTAAGAAAGAAGTTATCGATGGGAAATTTGTTTTTGATGAAAACGCTAAGAACATCTATGAAAATATTTCTTTACGTCTAAAGCAATTAGCAGGCAATGCGGTTGAGTGGCTCACAGTTGCTCGCGCTTACAGCAATCAAACCACAGGTGATTTTAAGCTTTGGGTAAGAGATGCTTATGATACTCTCGATTCTTCCATACAAAATCTTCAAGCTGCTTTAATTGATAAAGCGGAAGAAAATGTGAAAACTATATTCCCAGGGAATGCACATAACCAACTGACCCAGCCGGTTTCCTTCGGTCATCACCTAATGGCTTACGTTGAAATGTTTTCACGTGACCGTTCCCGCGTGAAAGATAACCGTAAAAGAATGAATGAATCTCCTTTCGCGTCAGGTGAAATGGTAGGTAATACATTTAATCTTAGCAGGGAAATGGTTGCTCGCATGCTCGGCTTTGATAAGGCGTGTAACAACTCGCTAGATGCTATCAATGATCGCGACTATGTTCTTGATTTCCTTTCTTTCGCTTCTAATTGTGCGATACATTTATCCCGCCTTGCAGGTGAACTAATAACCTGGCATAGCACGCATAATAACTATATCGCATTTTCCAATGCGTTTGTTGCTCAAAGCCAGGTACTGCCATACAGACGGGATCCAGAAGCTCTTGAAACCATTCGCGGTAAAGCAGGTAAAGTACTAGGTGCTTTAATGGGCGCGGCGGCTGATCTCAAGAACCTACCTCTCACAAGCACTGCTGATTACAATGAGCTTTGCGAACTTGTGACTGAAAGCTATGACGCTTTGCTTAACTCTTTGAGCGCAATGAGTGCAATTGTAGCTGACTTTACCATTAATCGTAAGCAAATGAAGGAAGCTGCAAGCGGTAGTTTCTCCACTGCAATCGATTTAGTGGATTGGTTAATCCAAAACGCTGGTCTAGCCCCTAACAAGGCTCAAGAAAAATCTCGCCTTATTATCGAATATGCGATTAATAAAGGTAAGAAGCTTTCACTACTTGAGTTGGAAGAAATCAAGGCTATTGAGCCAAAGGCTACTGATGACATTTATAGTGTACTCATTCCTTCACGTGCAATGATTAGCCGACGTAGTGGTAACGGATCCAATCCTGTACAAATCAGGAAGGCTATTCGTGCTGCACGAAGACACCATCTGTAAAATTGATCTAAAAGGCAGCTTCTCTCTTGAGCTGCCTTTTTGAAATTTGTTGTTATTACCTGCTCAATAATATAGTATATCTTTCTATTGGAGCTCATCATTTAGGTTAACTGTGGCATTTGATATTTTAGAACAAAAGTTGCAAGAAGTTGGTGAGCAACTCACCAAAAAAATCGAAGAGATTCTGCCAGAAGCTAATCAAGCGATGGAACAGAAGCTTTTTGAAGCAATGCGATATTCCACACTTTCTCATGGCAAAAGGTTGCGGCCTTTTCTTACTGTGATTTCATCACAGCTATTTGGCGTAAGTTTAGAATCATCATTACAAACGGCTGCTGCCATTGAGTTTATCCATTCATACTCTTTAATTCATGATGATTTGCCAGCAATAGATAATGATGATTTGCGAAGAGGTCAACCCAGCTCCCACAAAAAATTTGGTGAGGCCACTGCCATACTAGCAGGTGATGCCTTGCTTACATTTGCTTTCGAAGTGCTTGCTGATGAAGGAACGCATCGAGATGCAGCGGTAAGGATTGAACTGGTGGAAGCAGTCTCCAAAGCTGCTGGCTTTGCTGGCATGGTTGGTGGACAGGTTATTGACATTCTTGCAGCCAATCAGAAACTTGACTTTAATGAAATCGTCCGCTTGCAACGTATGAAGACCGGCGCCTTGTTTGCAATATCGTGCGAAGCCGGAGCGATACTTGGACGGGCACCAAGGAATCTGCGTAATGCACTTAGGGCATACGCAAATAACCTGGGATTAGCTTTCCAGATTACCGATGACCTTCTTGATGCGGAAGGCACACGTGAGGAGACCGGAAAAAATGTAGGGAAAGACAAAAATGCTGGCAAAGCAACTTTAGTATCATGTTTGGGCATTGAGCAAGCGCGTGAGCATTCAAGAATGCTAGCTATTCAAGCTATAGAGCATTTAGGAGTATTTGGCGAGCAAGCTAACTTACTGAAGGTGCTTGCCCAATATGTTATAACTCGTACTAAGTAATTAGCGTAATGCCCTATTTAGTCTTATTTTTGTTTGCAGTGTTATTTTATAACCAAGCCTTCGCTACTACTCAGACAAATCAAGAGAATGATCCTATAGAGATTTTATCTGATACTTTACATTACTTCCCAAAAGAGAACCGGGCTGTGTTTGAAGGAAAGGTTGAGGCTACACAGAAAGATCTACAAATGCACTGCAAAATTATGACAGTATTGTTTGTTGGCAAAACTCCTGTACAGACTGCAGATGATCATCTGCCAGAAGATTCCAAAATCAAGGAGATAATCCTAGAAGGCGATGTGGTGATTATATCCCCTAAGGAAAGAGCAGAAGCTAAAAGAGGTGAGTATATAGTTGAAACCGGAGTAGCTACACTTTTTGATGATGTTAAGCTTTATCAGGGAGAGAGCAAATTATTTGGCGATAAGTTGGTGCACAATAAAAATACTGGAGAAAGTCTGATGACTATGAATAATCATAATAAGCGTGTAAAAGGTATATTTGTGCCTGAGGGAAAACAAAATGGCAACTAAACTGCATGTAAAGAATATTGGGAAGTCTTATCATGGAAGGAGGGTTGTCCGGGATGTTAGCTTTGAGGTAACGCGCGGCGAGATCGTAGGTATACTGGGGCCAAATGGAGCCGGGAAAACCACTTCTTTTTATATGGTTACAGGGTTGGTTATGCCTGAACAGGGCGACATTCTGCTTGATGATTACAATATCACCAATCTACCAATGTATCAGCGCTCGCGCCTGGGAATAGGTTATTTGCCTCAGGAGCCTTCAATATTTCGTGGATTGAATGTAGAGCAAAACATTCTCGCCATACTTGAGCTCAATATTCCTATCGAGGAAGAGCGGATGAAAAAGCTTGATGAGCTGCTGGCTGAATTCTCCATCACCCACCTGCGATATTCCCCTTCTGTAGCTCTTTCCGGAGGAGAACGGCGCAGGCTTGAGATCGCGCGCTCTCTTGCATCAAACCCAGCTTTTTTACTACTTGATGAACCCCTTGCCGGCATAGACCCTATTGCTGTCCATGAAGTCAAAGATCTGATTCTTCACCTTAAAAGCCGTGGGTTAGGAATAATAATAACAGATCATAATGTGCGTGAAGCACTGTCGATCATTGATCGCGCATATATTATTCATGATGGCTCCGTACTGATTTCAGGAAAGCCGAAGGATATTATAAAAAATAAGGAAGTAAGAGCAATCTATCTCGGTGAGAATTTTGTTTATCAGAATTAGGTAAATATAATGAGAATAAGGATAATACAGGGTTTATTGAGTGGATTGTTCATCTTATTAATCGTGTATGCATCGCTTAAAAGCGATTTTAAGGAAATCACAATTGTTACTCCAAATGGACAGGCAAATATATTTGTAAAGCTTGCGCATACGCCTCAAGATTTCAGTAGGGGTTTAATGTTTATAAATTATCTGCCTAAAAGACATGGGATGATTTTTCTGCATTCAAGCCCAAGTTACGACTCATTCTGGATGCATAATACTTTCATTCCATTGGATATATTATTTATCGATGAGTATGGAGAGATTTTTCAGATCTATAACGCAGCAAAACCCAGAGATGAGACCCTATTGCCTTCAAAGCAGCCATGTAAGTATATTATTGAACTGAGAGCTGGAGAAGCCTCAGCTTTAGGCATTACTGTACATAGTAAATTAATCTTAACCAACTATATTGATTAGTATTTATTCGCTTTCACTGCAGTTCCGTATACATAAACTTCAGTAAAATTAGGTTCAGTGTGTGAGTTTTCAAAGCGGATATTAATCACCGCATTTGAACCGAGATTTCGCGCTTGATTCATCATCATATTAAGAGCCTCATTTCGGGTCGTCTGAATAGCTGTATCAAAATCCTTAAGCTCTCCTCCAAATATCGACTTGATACTATTCATAAAGCCTTTAAAGGTGCTCTGTACAAAAACCGCATTGCCGGAAACTAATCCTATATGCTCTTCAATATCCATCCCCGGAAGATTCTCAAGGGTGGTAAGTACCATATCTGTCTTATCCATATGCTCTCAAAAAAGTATGTTCTCTCTTATGTTCCTCAATGGCGAAACTAATGCAAGCATTAATTTCAAAAAGCATAAGGGTCCTTTTGAGCGCTTATTTGCGCGATGCGGTTCTCAAGTCCTCATGTACATAGGGGTACACTGCGGCTTTCCGATCCTATCGCACAAATAATCATCTCAAAAATCCTCCTTATGCAGTGATCTTGCTGTAAGGATAGGCTATAAGCCGGATTCTGTTTTGGCAGCCATTAATCTTGTCTGAATGTTACCATTCAGATCATGCGACCTACCCGTGTACGAGAGCGGACAAGCCCTAAATGTACACCTACATGGTCTTGCTTCAGGTGGGGTTTACCATACGACAACTGTTGTCAATTGCCTGGTGAGCTCTTACCTCGCCATTTCACCCTTACCAGCAAGCTGGCGGTATATTTTCTGTGGCACTTTCCCTTGAGTTTCCTCAGCCAGGGATTACCTGGCACCTTTGTCCTGTGAAGTCCAGACTTTCCTCTGCTTACGCAGCAGCTGCCTGCCTATCCTTACGTCAAGTCTAACATAGTTATCATCACTCTGCCAGATTATTAATCTTAGCATCAAGCTCTTCAATGAACCGCGAAACAAATTTAATCTTAGCAAGTGTTGCTTGTGCTGCGGGGTATTGGGAAACCGCAAACGCGTTTTCTAATTCAAGCCATGCGGACTTTTCAATCCTTTCCATTGAATGTAAGAGCAGCTTTGCTCCGGCACGGTCACTTATATTATCCAGCTGTTCCCGCCATTCCATCATTTCTAGAATAGAATTATCATCAGGTTTTATAGAGTCCAGGCTATATCCGTGCATAGAAAGTAAATATTCAGCCTGGCTATTTTTCGACTTTAAGGTTTCATATGCCGCTGTGATAGCTGCTGCATAGTCAAGCGCCAACTCCATTTCTTTTGAAGTATGTCCAACAAATTTATCAGGGTGGATCTTAGCTAATTTTTGATGAAATTTACTGTCCAGTAAATCTCTATCCAAAGTGAATATCGGGGTTAAATCTAACAGATCAAAATAACTTACCTCAGCAACTGGTAAAATCTTTGAGCATGCTTGACAGAATAAATTGAGAGGCGGGTTTTTATGATTACAGAATTTGCATATCGTCATGATTTAATCGTGGAGTCCATCAGGAATAATCGATTTTGGCTTCTGAATTACTTTTGGAGCCGGGACTTCAATTTCTGATATTTCATTATCTTTAGCGTGTAGGCTGGCTTCAGGCTTACTCGAACCCTTTTGCGCAGTTACAGATTTATCACCTTCAGGTTGAGTTTTAATCTCTGGCATCTCCGCTTCTTTTGTCTGAAGAGCTGGAGGAGTCTGTTGCTTAGCCTCATCATGGTGGACTTTAATTTCAGGCGCGGATACAGCGTGCGAAGCCTCAAGTGGCTTGGTCTCATGTAGTGGCTCAGATACTGGCTTACTATGCTCTAAAGCTGTATCAGAACTTGGTTTCTGAGGATGGGCAAGCGTCGAAGTACTGGTATGTAACGCATCAGCTATTTTTCTGGTTAAAGTCTGATTTTCTTGTAGAGCTTCTTTTTTAGCCGCTGCTTCCGGTTGGTGGCGGTCTTCAATCACCGGCAATTTATTTTCTGCGATTTTAGGCTCAACAGCAACAGTATCCGGCTTATCATGACTAAATAGCTTAGCAATGCTCTGGAAAAAACCTGAGCTTGGTGCTGGGTTTGCACCTGTGTCTATTATTAATTCAGGCTTAGCCACCATAGGTTTTGGCGGCAGATTTTTAACCACTGGCTGCATAGTTGGCTGCATAGTTGGTTGCATAGTATTTACAGGTGCTAGTTCCACTCTTTGCACTTGAACAACTGGATCAGCCTTGATTACTTCCACAACCGGATTATCCTTTGGTCTCGTGCCCATACCGCTATCAAGCTCTCGTTTAATGGCTACGGTCTCAATTATATTAACCATTGTCTGATTGTTCTTACATCTAGCAATTGCTAAAGGTGTTTCTCCTTGGGCATCATAAACTCCTGTCTGAGCACCATAGGATAAAAGCAAGTTTACCATTTCCACATTGTCATGCTTGGCCGCAATTATTAATGGAGTTTCGCGATTCACATTGCGCACTTCAATGTTTGCACCATGTTCAATCAAGTATTTAACTGTAGCCAGAGAATCGGTACAGACCATTAGAAGCAATGTATGGTTTTTATCCGGAGATAGCTCGGCGATAGCTAAATATATGCGGTCACGAAGGTTAGGATAGGCATATTCTACAGCTTTCTTGTTGTTATTATCAGGTATATCCCACCTTGCACCCGAACGGAGAAGTAGGGAAATAAGGTTTATATTCTCCCGAACCACTGCTATATGTAAAGCAGTTTGCCCAATAGCATTTTGCTTATTAAGATCAGCCCCTTTGACAATCAAATAGCTGGCAGCCTGATCATTGTTATACCAAGCCGCAGTCATAAGCGGCGTGAACCCGGTGTCCAGAGTTCTTGCATTGATATCTGCGCCTCTTTCTAAAAGCGTTGAAATAGCTCCGATATCTTTTTTTTCTATAGCCGTGAAAAGAAGTGATGAATATTCTTTCTGATATAGAATTTTGGGAATATGCGCGTTTTCCTCATTAGGCTTTTTATCACGATAGAATTTTTCCGGAATATGGTCACGATAATCATACACTTTGCGAGCCGTAGGCCGTTTTGGTACAAAAAGCGGATTGAGTTTGGTCTGCTCTGTAATAATCTCTGCAAGCGTTTCTCCTGGCGGGATAATGCGCTCGCTCTCTGCTAATGGCGCCTTTAGTTCAACAGGATTTATAGGTTTCTCTACTTTCTTATGAGGTCTAGAGTATCTCTTGCGTGACCTGCTAGGCTCGCCTTTTGAAGCATTCGACTCCTCCAAAGGCATTGAGCACGCTTCTTCTGAATTTATATCTGGTACGGGCTTAATATCATCCCATTTCTCACCTTTAGTAAAGAAGCCATGATCAAAGTTATCTGCGGCATGTGATGATGAGGCTGTTGAAATCAGCAATAGAGTGCAAAATAATATCTGAAATTGTATTTTATTCATCTTGCGGAATCAGTTTTTTGATCTCCTTCTGAACTATATTATTAACAATCCCTGGAAGATTTTTATTGAGCCAATCACTAAGCTGTGGCTTTAAAAGGTCAATAATAATATCTTCAACTTTATTTCCATTTTTAAGTGGCAATGAATCAATCTCATTTCGTTCTGCCAGGCGAATAATGTGTTTTAATGCCTCCCTTGATTCCTGCGCTACTTTATTATCTATAAGTGCATCATTCTGGTTGGCTGCCTGTTTCTCAGAAGGGTAGTCAGCCATCGATTGCTGAGCTGGTTTTTTTATGGAAGCACCATCTGCAATTTTCATGGTCAGATCTAAAACATCAGTATTTGGCGATCTCCCTGTAATCACACCCTTAATATTATTAAGGATATCATCAAGAGCCTCATCATTAGCGTCTTTTGTCAGGGCAGTGTTACTAGCATTCATAGTCTATACATCTAGTTGTCTATAATCTTTTTATCAGCACAAAAAATATTAGTCTAGATAAATCGTTTTTATAGTCCAATTATAGTCGGCTTTCACTAAAGTTCATCATATACTTCAATTGGTTTTACAAGGTCCGATTGATCAGTTGAACTTGTATGTAAAGCCTCAGTAGTGTTTAAATCTGCTTTTGTGAGATTGATTTTCTCTTGCACAGCATTTAGAATAGCTCGAGCGGCGTTATTTTCTGGATTGATTTCTATAGCTTTTTCACTTGCTGCTTTTGCCTTATCATTTTCTTCTTGTCGACTATACATGAGTCCAAGTCCCATGTAAGCAATATCATACTCCGGATCAATTTCTATAGCTTTTTTAAACGTATTTTGTGCTAAATCAAATTTTCTATGTTCTAAATAGGCAAACCCAAGATCAAAATACGTTCCTAGAAGACTGGGATCAAGCTGTATAACTGTGATTAGCTCTGTTTCTGCTTCATCGAGTTTGCCTTGCTCTCTATATAAACTCCCTAGGCCAGCGTGAGCACCGGTGTTTGTATTATCTTTCTTTATAGCTTCAGCGAACTCTGATTCTGCAATATCATGCTTTTGTTGTACCGTATATATTGACTCAAGAGCCAAATAAGCACCGACGCTTTTAGGACTAACCTTTAAAATATTTTTAAACTCTGATTCTGCTGAATCGTATTTTTCCTGTACCTTATATGTTATTGCAAGGTCTAAATAAGCTGGAATAAAGTTAAGGTCAAGCTCAATAACTTTTTTGAACTCAACTTCAGCTAAATCAACTTTCGCATGTAATAAATATGTGGACCCGAGCTCATAATGAGTCAAAGCGCATTCTTGATCAAGCTCTATGACTTTTTTAAATTCTGCTTCTGCTAAATCAAATTTCCTTTCATCTCTAAATGAGTACCCTTTATTCATACCAATTATATTACTGTTACTGCTTTGTAAAATAAAGCGATCTATTGCAGCTTCGTAAATATATGACCATTGAGACATTTCCTTACCCTAATATGAATATTCGGCGTTAGTATAAGGCACCCTACTCCTTGTCGGAGTAATATCATGGGGAGCAAAACTATTGTATGCTTTCATTTTCCGGCTTTCAGCCAGAGTTTCGCGCGATGAGATTGAAACAAGGGAGTACCCTGAGATGCCTCAGGCAAAAACAATAGTGGAGATTGTCAATAAGCCTAAGCCGAGTGAAACCAGGGCATTACATCAGTCCAAGCTCAAACTAGATCCTCAAGAATTTGAATTGCCCTCTGCAAACCTACTTAAAGAAATTACAGATAAAAATAAAAAATCCAGTGTAAATGAAGGAGCGCTTAGCCAGAATTCAAAAGTCCTGCATAAAGTGCTGGATGATTTTGGCGTCAAAGGAAACATGATTAAAATCCACCCGGGTCCAGTGGTAACCCTTTATGAATTTGAGCCTGCTGCAGGCACTAAATCCTCTCGCGTCATTGGGCTTGCCGACGATATTGCCCGTTCGATGAGTGCGGTTTCAGCCAGAATCGCAGTCTTATCCGGAAAGAACACTCTGGGTATTGAGTTGCCTAATTCGCATCGCGAAGTAGTCTACCTTAGGGAGCTTTTAGAATCCAAGATTTATCAGACCTGTGAAGACAAGCTCCCACTGATTCTAGGGAAGAGTATTGCTGGAGATCCAATTATCGCTGATCTTTCTAAAATGCCGCACCTACTTGTAGCTGGAACCACTGGATCTGGTAAATCCGTTGCCATTAATACTATGATTCTATCACTGCTTTACAAACATCCTCCTGCGCAGTGTCGCTTTATTATGATAGACCCAAAAATGCTTGAACTTTCAGTTTATGATGGCATCCCACATCTCCTTGCTCCAGTTGTAACTGAGCCTAAGAAAGCAGTAGCCGCATTGAAATGGGTAGTGAAGGAAATGGAAAATCGATACCGATCAATGTCAATGCTTGGGGTACGGAATATTGATGGCTATAATAAAGCTCTGCATGAAGCTCTGAGAACAAGACAGAAGTTTGAAAAGCAGGTGCAGGTAGGTTTTGACGCTGAAACCGGCCAGCCTAAATTTGAAACTATCGCTATGGATACCAAACCGTTGCCATTTATTGTGGTTATTGTTGACGAGATGGCGGATCTCATGCTGGTTGCAGGCAAGGATATTGAAGGGTCAATTCAACGCCTGGCACAAATGGCACGCGCTGCGGGAATCCACTTGATCATGGCCACACAACGGCCTTCGGTCGATGTTATAACCGGAGTTATTAAAGCGAATTTTCCTACTCGTATCAGCTTCCAGGTTACTTCTAAGATAGATAGCCGTACGATCTTAGGAGAGCAAGGAGCCGAACAGCTTCTTGGCATGGGTGATATGCTTTATATGCGAGGTGGTGGCCGCATTGAAAGAGTACACGGCCCATATGTTGATGACCGCGAAGTTGAGAGCATCGCTAATTTCCTTAAGCTACAAGGTGTTCCAGAATACGTGCATACTATAACTCAAGTCACAGAAGAAGAGGGAGGAGACTTAGAAGGCAGTTTTGGGGACTCGGGTGATGATCTTTACAATCAGGCAGTACAGATTATTCTCAAGGATCGTAAAGCTTCTACCAGCTATATACAGAGATGTTTGCGAATCGGGTACAACCGTGCTGCGACTATCATTGAACGAATGGAGCGTGAAGGTATAGTTAGCGCCCCTAATCATTCCGGCAAACGCGATGTCCTGCTTGGAGATAACCAGAAGGGATAGATGCTAATTCAAGACAGCCAAGAACTTGCTAAGTTATGCAACCAGGTTTCTAAAGCCAAATATTTAGCTTTAGACACCGAATTCATGCGTACAGATACCTATTTCCCTAAACTCAGCCTTATTCAAATTTCTAATGGAGATCTAACCTTTGCAGTTGATATGCTCGAGGACTTAGATGTAACGCCACTAGATATAATTTTGCAGAACCCTGATATTGTAAAAGTAATCCATTCAGCTCGGCAAGATATGGAGGTGCTCTATAATAAATTTGGCCACTTGCCTAAGAATGTTTTTGATACCCAGATTGCCTGTCAGTTTTTGGGTTTCCATAACCCGCCAGGATATGAGACTATTATTGACCATTTCCTGAACATTAAGGTTAATAAGAAACTCCAGTTTTCAAACTGGCTTAAACGACCACTTTCTAATTCAAGTCTTTTATATGCCCTTAATGATGTTAAGCACCTGTTTGAAGCCTATCAACATATCTGCGATGAATTGAAGGCTTTGAAGCGCTATGAATGGGTAGTCGAAGAATGCAGATTCCTTGAGAACAATACTAATTTCATACACACCAGTACTGAGCTTTTACATAAATTTCAGACTTATTTTTATACTGAGGAACAGTTTGCCAAATGCCTGGTCTTATTGCGCTGGCGCGAGCAAATTGCAATCGCGCGCGATATGATCAGACGAAGAGTATTATCCGATGAAGCTATTGTCCTTTTTGTCAAACGACATGTATTTCCCCACTATATAAAAAAATATCTGTCACAGGATGAGATTGCGGGGCTAAAATCAAAGGTAGATAGCTTTGCTCCATCCGCAGAGGATCAAAAGCTAATCGCTGAGGTTCTTAAGCATAAATCCCTCAGATCCCTGCCTAAAGGTGAAATGTTCAGAATGCTTCAGGAATTGCTAGCGTCTATTAGCAATAAAAAGAATATTGCTGCAAGCATCATTGCTTCTTCTGATGAGATAGCTCGGCTCGCTTCTTATAACGATGAAAACATACGTTGTTTTTCCGGCTGGAGATTCGAGATTTTTGGGCGCGAAGCCCTAGAACTTAGGGATAGTAAATCTGATGCTACAGGTTTGTAGCCTGTAGTATTAATGCTATACACTAAATAATTTTATTACAAACACTAACCAACTCTTGCCAACTGCTTATAATATATCGTAAGTTAACTTTGTTAATCCTAAAAACTGAGGAAAAAGACATGAAGAATTATTTAAGAGTTGCAGGCATTTTAATGCTCCCTATGCTACTAAGCGGATGTAATACTGTAGAAGGTTTCGCAAAAGACCTGCAATGGGGCGGAACTAAAATTGAAGATACGGTAAAGGGCCATAAAACCGAGGAAGCAAAGCCAGAAGAGAAAAAAGCTCCTGTAAAGAAAAAGTCCAAAGCTAAACAGAAGCAAGTACTATTAGAAGACAATAACTAGCATCAATAGCTATTCAACAGGGAAGTTAAAATGGTCTTCTGGCGTGCGGGTGAAGGGTTCTCCTTTTAGTGAGTAATGCCACCATTCACGCCAATAGTTCTCAAAACCATGCTTCTCCATTATAGTTTTGAGCAGCGACCGATTGTCTTTTGCAGTCTCAGAAATACCTTCGAAAGCGGTATTTGAGCGCTCACCCAGGAAGTCGAATCGCTCCCCCATATCAAGTTCTTTGCCTTTCGCTAGGTCTATAATGGTGAGATCAACAGCGCTGCCTCGGCTATGCGCAGAACGGCGAGCTATATAACCGTTAAACAGATCTACTTTATTTTTAAAGTCAGGATAATAAACTGCCTGGTTTTCTATATCCGTAGGATCATTTGCCCATTCCCAAAAATCCTCTACTGCCATTTGTGGGCGATATCCATCAAAAACTTTGAGACTATAGCCCATGGGTTTTAATTCTTTTTGAACTTCCCTTAGGGCTAATGCAGCCTCATGTGTGAGTATTATAACATCTCTGTTATATCCCTTAACCGGTCGCCCCATAAAATTATCATTTTTTGCATATTTTACATCCTGTACAATAGTGGGATCAATGTCAGAAAGGTAAAAAAAACCATTTGGTAGACGAGATTGCATTTGTAAAGTTGATGAACTATTTGCCATAACCACACCTCCTAAAAGAATCAAAAGTAAAACAAGTACCCGTTTGTAGACGTAATTATATCTTATAAAAAGAGCCATGAAAAGGAAATAGGTGACCCAACTGGTAAGAAGAAATATATAGAGGTAGTTAAAGCCAATGAGTAAAAACCAAAGTATAGCGCTAATCAGACCCAAGACTTCCAGAACTGTGTAAATAATATCGGTTTTAGCCCCGCAATAGTTGCAGTGAAAACCAGTTGAAAACCAGCTCAGAAAAGGAAGGTACTCATAGAATTTTAAGGGATGGCTGCAAGTTGAACAGTGAGGCCGGCTTCCTTTCAGGGTTTTCAACCCATTGATCGGCTTTCCTAAAGGGATGCGGAAAAAAGCAGTGGTCGCATAATTCCCAAACATCAGGCCAAAAAAAGCAGCTAGGAGAATTCCAAAAACCATTTCCATCTAGGCAGCCTTTTTCCTCACAATTTGCATTTTATCTAACACAATTCTCAAAGCGCTCACCAGTTCATCTGCCATAGCTTGAGTATGCATAGGAGTTGGAGTTATGCGAAGCCGCTCAGTACCTCGTGGCACAGTGGGAAAATTAATCGGCTGAATATAAATTCCGTAATCCCGCAACAGAGTATCGCCAATGTTCTGACATTTGATTGCATCGCCAACTATTACCGGAATGATATGCGCATTGTTCGGTATGTAAGCGATCCCTGCTCTATCTAGTTTAGCTTTGACTATATGCACCATGTGATGCAGTTGTTGCCTCTCTTCTTCGCTCGCTTTCAGATGCTTAACGCTGGTCAGTGCTGCATTGCAAATGCCCGGAGGCAGCGAGGTTGTAAAAATAAAACCTGGGGCATAACTTCGGATAGCATCAACCACTTCCTTTGATCCCGTTATATATCCGCCAATAACCCCAAAGGCTTTGGCAAGGGTCCCCTGAATAATATCGATTCTCTTCTCAATGCCCAGATGATTGGCTACACCAGCCCCTCCCTTCCCATAAAGGCCAACAGAATGCACCTCATCAATATAGGTCATAGCATTATATTTGTCTGCCAGATCGCAAATTTCTTTTATGGGAGCAGCATCACCGGTCATAGAATATATAGATTCAAATATAATGATCTTTGGCCTTTCCGAGGGATATTGCTGCAAAAGCTCTTCTAAGTGCTTCAAATCTGAGTGCCTAAACACCTGCCTTTCCGATTTGCCATCTTTAATTCCGTGAATCATTGAAGCGTGGTTCAACTCATCAGAGAACATTACAATGTCAGGGATAATTTTAGCAAGCGTGCTTAAGGTCGCCTGATTTGAGACATACCCCGAGGTGAATACCAGAGCGGCCTCTTTATTATGAAGGTCGGCAAGCTCGCCTTCAAGCCTGACAATTGGAGAGTTGTTTCCGGAAATGTTCCGTGTACCACCTGAACCCACGCCCATATCTTTTGTCGCACTAATCATGGCTTCAATAACTTTGGGGTGGTGGCTCATACCCAAATAGTCATTGCTACACCAGACAGTCACATCGCGACCAAATCTAGGGCTATAAGCTATAGGTATCCGGTCATGCGAATATTGCAGCTCTGTAAATATACGATACCGCCCCTCAGTTTTTACACGGTCTACGGCTGTCTGAAAAATGTTTCTGTAATCAATCATTAAACAAATAAAATAAAAAAGCTGCTATGGCATCATAGCAGCTTGGTATTGAAAAATATATCAAAAATCCTAAGCTTTGCCTTTTGCTAATTTTTTAGATACAAGCTCTCTGGCAACAATAACAATTGAGACCAAAAGTGATAACGCATATCCATGGCAGGGATCAACAAACCCAAATGGCTCAAGGTGCTCAGTGTGCATATGACTACCGGCAAATAAGCCGATAACGCTTAAGATGGCAATTGATGCACTTAAAGGCAACCTAGCATTGCTTAACCCTAAAGAGAATGCGGTTAATGCGATCAAGATAAGCGGTGCAAAATGTAAAATTTCAAAAGGACAGATGTGCATATTTCTTCTTCAATATAGTTATATTAGTTTAAAATAATTACCCTAATTTTAAGCATTGTGCAACAAAATTTTTACGCACGGCAAGTGAAGAGAAAAATTAGCACCTAGCCTGAGGTTTTTCTTCCTCTTAGTACAGCTATAAGGGTTTGAGCGATCTCCGAGAAGCACACGGCATTGAGGGGCAATTCCAATATCACATGGGAAAAGCTCAGAAATAAAATTACTTTAAGGCCAAAGTTAGCATCATATATATAAATGCTGACCAGACTGAAGTAAATCAGGGTTAGCACTACCAACCGCAGGCGCGATATTCGGTGCCATTTTATAATCTCGACTTTGCTAAACCAGTTAAGATAGTGGTAAGTATAAGCAAATGCTGCAAACCCTGCCAATCTATTGATCCATTCATAACCAGGCTGCAGATTGAATAACATAATTGGAGAAGTATACAAGCCTGATAAATCTATCTCTGTAAAAATGCTACTAGCCAAAGCTTGTGGGTATATTCCTGGCAAAAAAAACGACAACCCGCAGGTCATAAGCAAAGCAAAGGAAACTAGCCCTGCAGGATTCATCTTCTTAAGGATGGCTAACAACATGAAGCCAGCTGTAAAAATATACACGTGAATCAGCGTCGGAAGAAGGCTAACTAACGCGAGGTATTGAGGAGTTGCTGAAAATGCCAGTAAGACGATGCCATAACTGATACTTAAAATCCATTTGTTGCTTGCGCTTAAATTCGTCACCGCCATCAGGAAGTAACATAAAGTAAAACCTATTAAGGTAAGATATAGGTTGCCAAAAAAGAACATGAGCAAACATATAATAGCTAGCAATAAGACGTCAGTTTCTTTTTTGAGAAAGTATTTCTTATCATACAGCCAGGATATTTCCGTGATGTAATGGGCGGGACCAAGAAAAACATAAGAAAAGACTAGCAGGTCAAATGGAATAAAGTGTGCAGCAAAATAAGCGCCGACTATCATCAGAGAATTAAGGTTATCGATAGAATTTACCGCACGCCGCATCATTCAAGCTCGAAGGTCTTGAATGTTATGTTAAACGCAATCGATTGTATTTGTAAATAAATCAAATCATTGATCCGGTTTTGCATATCTCAGTCTTATTTATCTATTTTTAAAAATGGTACAAAAACGGTCTAGTTTTGGTTCTGGATTTCTAATTATTATGAGCAATTTCTATAAGAGACAATAGGTTAGCCCTACTTCGCAAATTGTAGCAGTTTCTAAGACCTACTTTATTTTGACACAATCTTGAAGCAATTTACAAAATCACTCAAATCGGTACAAAAACGGTCTAGTTTTTTAAGCCTAAATGCTCATATTTTTTATTATAACATCAGGACTATCAATAAGATAACCGCATATTACTTTTTTAGAAAACTAAGCACTGTTGCAATCCAATGTTGATTGTAATTATAGCAGAGAAAAAAGTAGGGTGCGACTAATTTTTGTAGGATATGGTTTGTATAGTAATTGATTTCTGCTAAACTGTCGTCAGATGACCAGAGGATCAGCTAATGAAAACGATTAAAATGTCCGGTAATTTATTTTTGCTTGCAGGCCTTGCCTTAGCCGCAGTGGTTTTCCATGAGTATATGAACTATGTTTTCTGGTTCCTGGTTATGATAACCGTAGTAGTATTTGTGCATGAATTCGGCCATTTTATAGTGGCGAGATGGTGTGGTGTCCAGGTGGACGTGTTCTCGATAGGCTTCGGCAAGGAAATATTCGGCTGGAATGATAGGTATAAAACCCGATGGAAGGTGTGCTGGCTTCCCTTTGGTGGCTATGTTAAAATGTTTGGCGATGCCGATCCGGCAAACGCTCCGGATTTTAAAAAGCTCGAAGCTTTAAAGGAACATGAAAAGAGCAAGTCCTTCTATTTTAAAAAGCTGTGGCAAAAATCTTTAATTGTTTTTGCCGGGCCAGCTGCCAACTATGTTCTTGCTATACTGATTATGACACTGGTATTTGCCTGGCATGGCAAGCAGGAGGCTTCCAATGAAATTACTTTGATTGCCAAAGATAGTCCTGCCGAAAGAGCAGGCTTGCAGATAGGAGATTTAATTGTTGAGATTGATGGGAACACTGTCACAACCTTTGATGATGTGCGGCGAACTATAGCTCTAAATGTGGGCGAGCCCATGAAAATAAAAGTAGATCGCAAGGGAAATGTTATGGAAATTATAGCGACTCCTGAGATTCAAGAAACCAAAGATATTTTTGGAAACGCGGTTAAAATGCCTAAGCTTGGCCTTGGGGCAAACAAAGTTAAATTTAGGGAAATGAGCTTGATTACGTCCTTCGAGGAAGCGACTACTGATTCCTATAAATTGTCGGTGGCAATGCTGAAAACTGTTGGCCAGATGATAACCGGTTCAAGAAGCATGGATGATCTTGGTGGCCCAGTAAAAATTGCTAGGTATTCCGGGCAATCCGCTCAGCTTGGAGAAACAACTTTCTTAATGTTCATTGCGCTAATTTCTTTAAATCTAGGGCTGGTGAACCTATTTCCAATCCCAATGCTGGATGGCGGACATTTGATGTATTATTTAATTGAAAAAATAACTGGGAGACCAGTTTCCATGAAGGTGCAGTTATTTGGCTTTCGCTTGGGTTTCGCATTTGTGATAATGCTGATGGTTATGGTAACTTTTAATGATATACGCTCTCTGCTTTTTAAATAGCTAAGAAAAAATCTACTTAAGGGACTAGATATTATGCTTGAACAGCACTATATTAGAAGAAATAGCTTATCTGCATGTGATTTATGAAAAGAAAAAATAGAGGCAATAACTTCGGTCGAGATGTTCTAACCTGGCTGATGATAGTGATGGTAGCCGTTGCTGCGTATAATATTTTTGGCGAATCGCAAATGGGTGCACAACGCATTCCATTTTCCGAGTTAATGTCGCAAAACGACAGCGGTAACGTCAGCGAGGTTGTGATTCGTGGCGACTATATTGAAGGTCATTTTAAAGATGGAAAGCGGTTTAATACCCTTGCTCCAAATTACCCCAATCTCATAGATAAACTTTCTGCCCAAGGTGTAAAAATCGACGTTGCTCCTACTGAAACTTCAATGGGAACTTTTTTTGGCATTATTCTTTCCTGGTTCCCCATATTGCTTTTGATTGGGGTTTGGGTGTTCTTTATGAGGCAGATGCAAGGCGGAGCTGGGAAGGCAATGGGTTTTGGAAAATCCCGAGCCCGGCTGGTTTCTGATAAAAACAATATTATCACCTTCGCAGATGTTGCTGGTATCAATGAAGCCAAAGAAGAACTCACCGAGATCGTTGATTTTCTAAAAGACCCGCACAAATTCCAGAAGCTGGGCGGGAAAATTCCTAAAGGCTGCCTGCTAGTAGGAGCGCCAGGTACTGGAAAAACTTTGCTAGCAAAAGCTATCGCTGGCGAAGCCAAAGTGCCTTTCTTTAGCATCTCAGGGTCTGATTTTGTAGAAATGTTTGTCGGTGTCGGTGCAAGCCGGGTACGCGATATGTTTGATCAGGCTAAAAAGCAATCTCCCTGCATTATATTTATTGATGAAATCGATGCAGTAGGTAGGCATCGCGGTGCCGGCTTAGGTGGTGGGAACGATGAACGCGAGCAAACTTTAAATCAGCTCTTAGTCGAAATGGATGGATTTAATACTGGCGGAGGAATAATCGTGATTGCAGCGACAAACCGTCCTGACGTTCTCGACCCTGCCTTATTGCGGCCTGGCAGATTTGACCGTCAGATAGTTGTGCCAATTCCAGATATTAACGGTCGTGACCAGATTCTCAAGGTACATGCTACTAAAGTCAGACTTGCCCCAGATGTTAATTTAAGGGTTATTGCCCGCGGCACACCTGGATTCACAGGCGCGGACTTAGCAAACTTGACTAATGAAGCAGCCTTACTCGCTGCTCGAAAAGACCGCCAGGTAGTAACCATGCGGGAATTTGAAGAGGCTAAGGACAAAATCATCATGGGTGTAGAGCGCAAATATCTGGTGATGCGGGATGAAGAAAAGAAGCTAACAGCCTACCATGAGGGTGGCCACGCAATTGTTGCTTTTTATACACCTTCTTCAGATCCTATACATAAGGCGACCATAATCCCTAGAGGACGCGCCCTCGGAATGGTAGTAAGGCTGCCTGAAGATGATCGCTTCTCTATGACTTTTGAAAAGATGAAGTCTGACTTAGCGGTTGCCATGGGAGGAAGGGTTGCTGAGGAGATAATTTTTGGCAAAGAAAAAGTTACCAGCGGCGCTTCTTCCGACATTAAAATGGCGACAAGTCTGGCTAGAAAAATGGTAACCCAGTGGGGCTTGAGCGAGAAGATCGGTCCGGTTCTAGTTGGTGATGAACGTGAAGAAGTTTTCTTAGGGCACAGCATTGGCCAGGATAACCGCAAATCAGATAACCTCAACACCATCATAGATAATGAGGTAAAATCCTTTATCAATGCAGGTTATGAAGCCGCAAGAGAAATTCTCACTACCCACCTTGATAAGCTTCATTTGCTTGCAGCAAATCTTCTGGAATATGAAACTCTTAATGGAGATGAAATCAAATTGCTGCTTACTGTAGGAAAATTTGAGAGAGCTAAGGAAGAACAAGAGATTGCTTCAGCGACTTCAGTACCTTCTGACAACACTTCACCATCAGTTGCAGCCGCGCCACCGAAGCCACCACGTAAGCGTGCAAAACGTAAGCCCGCTAATGAAGATAAAGAAGCTCAAGAACAGTAGGCAACTGATTATTCGTTGACTGCAAGTATATTTGGAAAGTTTATTTTTGCTGCCATTCTTTCATAGTTATCCAAATTACCCTCGAAAAGCATGCTTTTGCCGTCCTGAGTCATCACAAAAATATGAGTGGCCACTTCTTCGATAAAGCTGCGATTATGGCTTACAAAAAGCACAGTACCTTCATAGTTGATTAAGCCATTAGCAAGGATCTCCGTACTCGACATATCCAGGTGGTTTGTAGGCTCATCGAGGATTAAGAAATTAGCTTCCTTAGCCAATAAGCAGGCAAGTCCAACCCGGCTTTTTTCACCACCGGAAAGAACTTTGACCGGCTTGAAAACTTCCTGCCCACTCAGCAAGAATTTCCCAAGCAATGCGCGCGCAGATCCGTGATTTAAATCCGGGTTTATATTCATTACATTTTCCAGAACAGACACCTCAGGAAGCAAGTAATCCAGTTGATCCTGCGCGTAATAAGCCAGGTTAACGTTATGCCCCAGTCGGCAGCTTCCCTCTAGGAAATTAATGAGGGAGGTAATGCTCTTGAGCAGCGTTGACTTGCCTATACCATTACTCCCAATTATCGCGATTTTTTGCCCTCTCATAATATGAAGGTTAATCTTTTTACTCAGGACTTTATCATAGCCTATGGCGCAATTCTCAAGCTCTAAAATATCCAGGCCAGATTTCTGCGCTATCTTGATTTTAATTGCGATTTCTGCAGCGTCCTCATCAACATTAACAGTGCTTTCCAGAGCCTTTAGTCGTTCTAGCATCTTAATCTTGCTCTGCACCTGCTTAGCTTTCGAAGACTTCGCTCGGAACCTATCGACGAATTTTTCTACCTGAGCCGAGCGCTTCTGCATAGTTTTCAACTGTTGAGCGCTCATGGCCTGGTTAGCTTCATACTGCTCAAGGAAGCTATCAAAATTCCCGGTATAGGGAGTAAGCGTGCCATGATTAAGATGTAAGGTTATCTGGGATAACCGATTGAGTAGATCCTGATCATGCGAAACGAATAACAAAGTTCCCCGGAAGCGCTTAAAGTAGCCTTCAAGCCATATAATGCTTGGAAGGTCTAAGTGGTTGGTCGGCTCATCCAGGATTAAGAAATCAGGCTCTTTAAGCAAAAGTTTAGCGAGCTCAAGACGCATTTTCCAACCACCCGAAAGTGTTGTGGGCGAGAGATCAAACTGTTCGTTTTTAAACCCCAATCCTGCGAGTAGTTTTTTTGCCTTAGACTCCAATGCATAACCGCCTTCCTTCTTGAACTGGTCTTCGAGCTGTTCGTAGCGCAAATAGATTTCCTCAGTATAGCCAGCCTCCAGTTCAGCCAGAGCCTTATCCAGGTTATGTTTGATTTCATACACTCTGCCCGCACCTGAGATGCACTCCTCGACTATAGTATTGTCGGGATTGTGGTGCAGCTCCTGCGGCAGGTAACCTACAACATAGTCTTTGGAAGTTATCACCTGGCCGGAATCACTATCCTCAAGCCCTGATATTATATTAAGCAATGTGGTTTTCCCCGCGCCATTAGCCCCAACCAGAGCAACGCGCTTGCCCTGTGGGAATAGATAGGAAACATCCTGAAGTATAGATTTGCCGGTATAGGTTTTATTTATATTATGAAGTTTTAACATGATGAGCACTAATTAAAGATAGATAGATAAACGAAAAAATCACTGGAAAGCTAGTGCTGCAAATAACGAGATATTTTGACAGCATACGGTACTTTCTCGATCCCGTATACTCAACTCACCCTACGAGGATGACACCTAAGACAAACATGGTTATAAAAACTAAATTTAAGTTATATAATAGTAATGCATAATTGCTTATTAGTCAAATAATAGCTGAGTTAAGAATTTATATCTCATTACTGTGGTTTGAACAATATGCTGCTATAAGCGGATCTTCTCGGTAAAGAGAACAGGTATTAGGATTGGAAAGAAAAATAACTTCACCTGCAATAATACAATTATCTCCAAACAATATGTCGGGGCTTTTTAGAAAGATCTTTGGGGCGTATATAAGTGAATCAGTGCAATTCAACTTATCAGTAGAGAGAAGATAGATTTCTTTCCGATGGGCAAGAGTAGAGTTGAACACATTATTTGTTGTGATGTTTAAATTTAGAGGTTTATCATAGTCAACAAACATATATCCTCTCTTTTATTTAGCAGATTACAGATCAACATGTTTGCTTGGGCAATACTCTTCTAAATATATATCATCCTTATATAGGACGCAGGTATTAGGATCAGATAGGTACACTACTTCTCCATTCAGGGTACAATTTTGTTGATGTAATGCCTCCGGAGCTTTAAAAAAAATATGAGGAGCCGTCAACTGCGCATTAACACAGTTAAGGTTATCAGTTAACATATAGATTGCTCTCGAAGCAGTATAATCATTACCACTGAGTTCAATTGATTGGGAAGAATCTCTAAAATGAGTCACTGAACTTACTATCTCAACGTATTTATAATTCATAAAACTACCTGTTATTATTTTAAATCAGCTTAACAAGCTCCTACATAATCACAAGCATATATTTGAAGTAGGTAGTTTAAAGATCGCTATGGTATGGACAATGTGCTGCTACAAGCGGGTCATCTTTATAGAGAGTACATGTATCAGAATCAGAGAGATAAATAACCTTTCCTTCAATATTGCAATTTTGTGTATGAAGAACATCAGGGCTCTTAAGGAAGATTTTTGGGGCTGAGATCTGCGAATTTTTACAGATTACTTTATTACCTGGTAGCAGGTAAATAGCTTCCGTTGCATAATAGCCTTCTCCCCATACATAATATTCTAGAGCAGGAAAGTTCATAACCTTAAAGATTTCATGCTTAGGTAGTGTCGACATAAAAAACCTCTTATTGGCTTAAGTAACGACGAAATGTTAACACAAATTAAGGAAGTGTAAATCTAAAGTCATTACAGTTCACAGAAAGTTACTCCGCTTATTTTCTTCAATTGCGCCTCCCCCTTATGGTTGATGAACATTTGTTTTTTAGACCCGAAGATAACTTCTTCTCCGGTAGGCAATTGCAGTTTGAGCTGCACGATTTTGCCATCATCACTGAGGCATGACTGCACCTGGGGAATCGACTCAGGGCTGGTAATGACAATTTCTAGAACGGTTTTAACATGAGACAATGCAAACTCGATATCCTGAATCTCATCAACTACAGTGCGAAGCCCATTATCATCCTTACGCACATCCACTTTTAAATATACGATACTCCCCGGCTGCAGCAAGTCTTCATGCTTATAAAGCAACTGCTCATTAAAAACGGAAAACTCTAAGAGTCCGGAGCGGTCGGAAAGTTGCAGAAAGGCATACTTGCCCTTTTTTGAAGAGCGAATCTTCTTTGATATAATAACACCAGCAACGTTGAGCTTAGCTCCTTTAAAAGTTGCGCGCGCTTCAACGTTTACTGAATCAGTGAGCGGTAGCTTTGCTAGTTTGGCAGCATAAGATTCCAAAGGATGGCTTGCCAGATAAAAGCCAAAGGCTCCGAATTCCGCACCCAGCATCTCCTGGAAATCCCATTCTTCATAAGTGATAAGCTTAGGCCGCGTGGTATCCAGCTCGCTATCCTGCCCAAACAAACCAAGCTGCTGAGTATTTTTATTTTTAGCAGCATTGTTCGCAAATTTGATGAGAAGCTCAGCGTTTTCCAAAAGCTCATGCCGGTTTTTATAAATACCGTCAAAGGCTCCGGCCTTGCTCAGGCTTTCAAGCATCCGCTTATTAAGCAACCCCGAACCACAGCGTTCGAGCAGCGAAAATATATCTTTAAATAAACCTCTTTGGTTGCGTTCATCCACTAAGGCTTGCACAGGCTGGATGCCTACATTTTTCAAAGCGCCCAAAGCAAATCGGATTTTGCCATTTTCACTGCAGAATGTGGACTGAGAGAAATTGACATCCGGCGGCAGGAGTTCAATATTTAAGCGCTTAGCTTCCTGGCAGAAAAGGTTGATCTTGTCAGTGTCATGAATTTCCAAATTCATTGAGGCGATCAGAAACTCTAGCGGATAATTGGCTTTGAGGTAAGCGGTTTGATATGAAATAAGCGCATATGCAGCCGCATGCGACTTATTAAAACCATAGCTAGCAAACTTCTCAATCAGCGCAAAAAGCTCTCTGGCCGTCTCAGCTTCTATACCATTTCGCGCGCAACCCGATAGAAATACTTCTCGCTGAGCTTCCATCTCTTCCTTGATTTTTTTACCCATTGCCCGCCGCAAAAGATCAGCACTGCCAAGGGTGTAGCCTGCCATCACGCGGGCAATTTCTATTACCTGTTCCTGATAGACGATAATACCGTAGGTTTCTTTGAGAACTGTCTCCATCAGGGGATGAATATACTCAGGTTTTTCAAGGCCATGCTTGCGATTGATGTAGCTTGGAATATTGTCCATCGGCCCTGGGCGATATAGCGACCCCAAGGCAATTAGATCTTCGATTCGGTCAGGTTTGAGTTTTTTGATCGCTTCCTTCATACCAGTGCTTTCAAACTGAAACACGCCTATAGTTTCGCCGCGAGAGAGCAGCTCATAAGTCTTTGTATCTTCAATCGGTACTTTGGCAATATCAAGCTTGGCGCCATCTGTGATAATTAATTTGCAGGCCCAGGAAATCATCGTCAGAGTTTTTAATCCCAGGAAATCAAATTTTATCAGCCCGGCTTCCTCAGCATATTTCATAGAATATTGTACAGCAGGCAGCTCGGCATTATCATCCTGATAAAGGGGCACAAGTTCAACAATAGAGCGGTCAGCGATTACAAGACCCGCAGCATGGGTTGAAGCATGCCTGTTTAACCCCTCGAGTTGCAAGCTGATTTTTAAGAGCTTTTCAATACTCGGGTCATCCTGGGCTTGCTGCTGCAAATCTTTATCAAGGGCAATGGCCTCTTTAAGCGTAATGGGGTTGGCTGGATTGTTTGGAACCATTTTGCAGATCTTATCAACCGCGAGGTAAGGCAGCTGCAAAACTCTACCCACATCTCTAAGCACGGCACGCGCCTGTAGCTTTCCAAAAGTTATAATCTGTGCTACCCGATCATTGCCATATTTTTTGCGCACGTAGTCGATTACCTCACCCCGACGATCCTGGCAGAAATCAATATCAAAATCCGGCAATGATACTCTATCTGGATTAAGAAAGCGTTCAAAAAGCAATCCGTACTGCAAGGGATCGAGATCGGTAATTTCTAAAGCCCAGGCGACGACCGAACCTGCACCTGAACCCCGACCAGGACCAACTGGAATATCATTGGCTTTACTCCATTTTATAAAATCAGAAACTATTAAGAAATATCCGGCATATTGCATGCCATTGATGACTGAAAGCTCAAAGGTAAGGCGATCAAAATACACCTTTCTTTGTGACTCATCCTTGATATCTATAATTCTCTTTTCTAAGCCTGCACGAGATTGCGCGGCAATCTCCTCAATTTCGTTGGCACTAAAGCGCGGCAAAAGCGGAGCCCGGCTTTCTGCCATTACGCTGCATCGCTGCGCTATCACTTTGGTGTTGGCTATAGCTTCAGGCAAGTCAGCATAGAGCGCCTCCATCTCTTTAGCGCTTTTGAAATAACTTTCAGGCGAGGATTTTGGCCGGGTGTCATCGAGCAAATAGCGACCATTAGCGATACAT
>Ga0207081_1044_pt1 | contig 25804 bp, 23 predicted proteins | sample Alteio_BWMinHeat_59_FD_153524 | JGI IMG/M metagenome (GOLD analysis project Ga0207081, IMG submission 153524) | Enriched cells from forest soil in Barre Woods Harvard Forest LTER site, Petersham, Massachusetts, United States -... | ecosystem: Environmental > Terrestrial > Soil > Temperate forest >... | reverse complement strand
AAGGCCAACAAGGCTTTTATTGCCTTTGAACAGGAGAATGAGCGCGAACCCTCGACCGAGGAACTGGCAGATATACTGGATATGAGCGAAACAGAAGTAACCAACATATTCACCAGCAATACACGCCATACTTCACTCGATGCCCCTGTGCATGAAGCCGAAGATGTGGCTATGGGCGACCTGCTACCCGGCAGCAGCGATACCGATGATGATGTGATGAAAGACTCGCTGCGCAACGAGATACGGCGTATTTTAAAATCACTAAGCATACGCGAAGCGGAAATACTGGCAGCCTACTTCGGCCTGGAAGGCGATAACGGCCCCAGCATAGAGGAAATAGGCGACAAGTACGACCTTACCAAGGAACGTATCCGCCAGATAAAAGAACGCGCTATAAAACGACTGCAAAAAGCACGCTACAGCAATGCGCTCAAGGTTTATTTAGGGTAATATTTTATGAGTGTATAAGTAAAAAGGAGCGGCAAGCCGCTCCTTTTTTATATAGAAAATTTGTTTGACCAACCAATCATTAATCATACGCCTATCAACCTGTCAAGGGCTGCATCAATCTGCATGTCAGCGGAATTTTTGTTTTGTCCGCCAGTTACATCAGGTGCATTTAAAAAGGCAGCCCCTTGCTCTCGTATCGCTTGCCCGCGTTTGTATTCCGTTGTCATGACAATGCCAATGCCTTTTGCCATTTCAAGTTAATTACAATTTATGGCTTCCTGAAATTCTAAAAGGTAGTTTTGCATAAAGCGATTTTGGGGTAAAGATAAATAAAAAGCCCGCACTAACAACTCGTTAACAAAAAATTATCCGCGCAAAACACACCCGGCTCTTTATTTCACTTTTGCACACTCAGAACACTACTCCAGTTTTTTCCTCACCGCCTTCACCTCTACTATCCCCTGGAAAAAATAAACCTTCCCGGTACCCAGATTTTTGCAGCGGGTGCGGGTCCTTAGTTTTTCCAATTTTTGATAAACCTCCCCGTCCTCTGTTTCGAAATATTGGTTTATGCCGAGGTCATCCACTAATTTAAAACCCGGCTTATGGTCGTCGTAGCGGTATAATGATTTATACAAGTGCGGGTCTGTGCAGGTGCTCGCCGCCGGGTCATGGAGATAGGCAAGCAGCGCTTTCTCCACATCGGCGGGAAAGAAACGTTTTCCCATAAACGGTATAAGTATATGGCGAAATTGAGTTTTCCATTCCTTGCCGTGAGGAGGCGCCTTATGCTCAAAGTGGACAAAAGTGAACATGTGCGCCAGCTCATGCAGCAGCGTTATCAGGAAACTATAAGGATTTAAATTTGCGTTGATGCTGATGCGGTGGTACGGGGCATCAGGAACAGGATGGCGGTAGTCGCCCAGCACACTTCTCCGCTCATGTGTAAGCGTAAGGTGTATGGTATGCATTCTGAAAAAAGGAGCTATTTGCTCAAACGTGCCATTAGGTAAAAAACTCTTCTAAAAACGATATTGATGTCTCTTTCTTTTTCATCTGAAAAATATTTTTCTTTTCAATTGCCAGGGGGAATTCCCCGCTTGCTGTATGATCAATAATTTTTTATTCTCTTACTATTCTTGATAACAACCACGTTTCAGCAATAGTGTACACTGCATAAATGCCAAACAGCACAAATACCGACGGCTTATGAATATGCACCCTGTTGAGCAACACATATACCAGTATGGAAACCATGCACACCATCAGCTTCAGGAACGAGGCGCTGTAAACACCGCGCACAAAGGCCTGTGTGCTTCCTCCCATTTGTTTATTTACTATCAAATAAGTTACCACTGAAAGCAGCACCATGATGGTATTGCCCGTCTCTAAAACAGAAAATTGAAAAGCAGGCATGTTAGTTTTCAGCGCAAACAAAACGACAGTGAGCACAATAAAAATCACAATTACTGATATAATAAACTGTTTCTTCATTTTTTTGGTTTGCTAAACTCTTTTATCACCTGCCATAACAGCAGCAGTAACGCGATAAGCGGGAATAAAATTGTAAACACCGGCCCCCACTTAATCTTATCGTCAAGTTTTATTCCTCCAAAAACTGCAATGAGCAACATCACCAACCATTGTGTTGCAAGCCCTGCATAACGCAGTGTATTTTGCGGCTGATCTGAACTGCTCATTATTGCTTTTCAATTTTGGAACGATAACAAAATAACTTCAGCAACCTGTCCCGATAGCTATCGGGATCTTTTCCATTTTACAACGTTGTAAAAGTCTTTAAATAGCTCACTATTCTCAGATTTTACGCCTTGTAAAAAAGAAAAATAACTGCGCCATCTTGCCGAACATATTTTGTCAACGTTCCTTATTTTCACTTGCCTGCTATTGCCCTTTCCCAGCCAAACTTATATTCGCCAATCCCGAAATTATCCTATTGAGTAGCAAAATAGGAAAACTGTTTTGTTAATTTATAATTATTAACAGACAATAAAATTTCTTTTTTTACTTATTTTTGGAGATTTGCGCTTTAGGTTACCATTTTAGGGGAATTTTATATAATATTATTGCTGCGTTTACGTTCTAATTGTGAAAAAAGGAGTTATATTGAATTTTCGGATAATACTATTTGTTGCATTAGGTTTTTTTCTGTTTAATAGCCTGATCTACTCCCATCCTTATAAAAAGGATGTGGAGCTGTATGGCGACGAACCAGGCGATTCCACCCGCAAAAGCGATCCCGACAGTGCGAGGGAGGCCCGCAGCCGCATTGCCGATAGTTTAAAGGATGCCCGCGCCCATACTGCGGACAGTATGAAACTTGCCCGCAAGAAAAGCTCAGACAGCCTCAAAACCGCGCGTAAACACATATCCGATAGTTCTGCCGCAGTACGCAAGTATCATAACGGCAAATATTATAAAGACAGCATAACACACGCCCGCAATCACAAAGCTGACTCAGTGAAAATGGCCAGGCAAAGCCATACAGATTCGCTGAAAGGTTTACGCGCTAACGCAACGGACAGTTCTGCATCAGTCAGGAAGTATCATAGCAGCAAGCACTATAAAGACAGTGTAGCCCGCGCCCGTAATAATAAGACCGAGACACTGAAAATGGCAAGGCAGGGCCATATGGATTCGCTGAATGAAACGCGCCAACATTCTACGGATAGCATGATGGCATTCAGAAAGGTAAAAACGGACAGCATTAAAAAAATACAGAAGAAAAGAACTGACAGCCTGGCCAAGATAAAAAAATACAAGGCCAGCAAGCGATATACCGACAGTGTGTCTCTTGTAAGAAGCGACCACCTGGACAGTGTGAGAAAAGCACAGCAGGCATATAGAGAGCGTATGGCCAGCATACGTAAACATTCTATGGACAGTGCCAAGGCCGTGCGCAAACATACAATGGACAGCACCAAGCTGGTAAGGACCAAGCACCTGGATAGTATAAAGCTTGTGCGCAAAGCGAGGACAGACAGCTTAGCGAAAATAAAAGCGGAAAAAGAAAGGATAGCCAAGGCAAAAGAGAAAAAGAAAGAAGACGCCATGAAGATAAAGCTGGAGCTGAAAATGAAGCAAAAGCATGAAGCATGGTCTAATAAACAAATGCTGAAAAAGCGATGGTCGCCGTTCAGGAGGTTCCTGCAAAACTCATTTACGCACTATAATTATTACTATAACGCCAATAAAAAAATGGAAGAGGCGCAGGTCAATATGCAGCGATCGCGAAAGGAGAACTATGATTCCCTCATTGGCCTTTACCCGTTCGACCCGAACAGGGATTCCGGCTTGCTTTCCGCAGATATGGACACGATCATCCGCAAAGTGTCTGTAGGTATCCAGATACATGACCCCCGTGTCAAATGGTCAAACGACATGTACCTGATACTTGGCGAAGCCTATTATTATAGAGGCAAGTATAATGAGGCGGCCATTTCATTCCGCTACATTATCAGCGAAGATGAGGAAAAGAAAAAGAAAGAGGCAGCCGGCAAAGGCTATGGCAATGCCGCAGGCAATTCCAATGAAGCCCCGTCAATAATAGAGGATGAGAAAAAGTCGAGATTGGATTTTTTAAAGCATAAGTCCGTGCATAATGAATCCATACTATGGCTGGCGCGAACCTATACCGAAGCCCGCCAGCCTGAAAATGCGGAGTCAGTGCTGTCATTACTGGAGTCTGACGCCAAATTCCCGGACAACCTCAAAGGCAGGCTCGCTATAGAAAAGGCGTTTGCCTACCTCAACGAAAATAATTTTGTAGCCGCCTCACCGCAATTAATGATAGCCGAAGATGACGACAATTTGCCGTACTGGCTGCGTATGCGCTCCGCATTCATAAACGGGCAATTGTTACAAAATATGGGAGACTACAAGGGTGCAGCGGGCAGCTTTGAAAAAGTGCTTACCTATTACCCTAAAGTGGAGATGGATTTTTACTCCCGCAAATACATTGCTTTCAACAGGCTGCAGCAGAGCGAAAATATTGATGACGCCACGCGGCCACTGAAGAAAGTGCTCAATGACGGAAAGTATGTAAACTATTACGACCAGGTCTATTATGTGTTGGGGCAATTAGCGGCAAAAGGCAACGATAACGACAAGGCAATCAGCTACTTCACAAAAAGCACCACTACCCCAAAAGCGACAAAAAAACAGAAGGCGCTTTCGTACTCTGCTTTAGGCGATGTTTATTATGCTACATCCGATTATCCCAGCGCCAAAATGGCCTATGACAGTGCTGCAAAATACTCTTCGTCTGCATCGAAAGATAACAGTGTGGCTGCCGCGCTGCAAAGGAGTAAGGGGCTGGAGGAAGTATTAGGCCCCACCAAAGTTATTCATGACCAGGATAGCCTGATGGCACTGTCCGCTTTGAGTAAAAAAGAACAATTGTCTGCGGTGCGCCGCTACCTGCGCATCCTGGAGCAACAGCAGGAAGACAGCATTGCCAATTCGAGCGCGGTGGCTGCGGTTCCGGTGGCGCCTGCCGATGACAATCCGGATGCTGCCTCATGGTACTTCGGTAATACTGCACTTATGACGCAGGGCAGTGCCGACTTCAAAAAGAAATGGGGCACCCGCCCGCTCACGGATAACTGGCGCAGGGCCGCAAGCATTTCAGTTGCAAACAGTTCCGGCGGCGATGATGATGAACCGGGTGAGAACGGAGCAAAAGACAATGGCATGCCAACCGAAGCGAGCCTGCTGGCAAAGATCCCTAATACCCCGCCCCAAAAAGAACTTTCAGCTAAAGTAGAACAAAGGGCATACATTGTTTTGGCCAAAGCCTACATGAAGCAACTGGAAGATTACAACCAGGCTAACCTGACCCTTGACACACTCGATTACCGCTTCCCGAATCATAACCAGAAGGAGGAAGAACTTTACCTGCGTTACCAGATAGCACTGAAGCAAAATAAGCTGGACAAGGCCCAGGCGTACAGCCAGGAACTGATTGCCAAGTTCCCGGAATCGGAATACGCGAACAGTATGCGCCCCAAGAAAAGCGAAAGCAAAATGGAGGCAAATACTACGGGCAAAACGGTGAATGCCTACTTTGATGAAACGTATAACCTGCTGCTGGCGCACCAATATACCGAAGCGCTAATGCATGTGGATATTGCCAAGCGCCAGTTTGATAACCCATCCTATAAAAAACGTTTTGAAGTGGCTGAAGCCATGGGGTATGCCGGCACCGGAGATTATAACCAGGCCGATTCCGTGATCACAAAATTCCTGAAAGCCTACCCTGCCGATACGCTTACTCCGTGGGCCTCTACGGTTAAAGAGTATATAAAGGAAGTGCGCAATGGCGGCAAGCCTTCGTGGTATAAAGAAGGGGTGGCGACAACAGGATCTGCGGCTAAAACTACTGAGCCCGTTGTGGCCAAGCCCAAGGCCACAGCCCCCACCCCGCCGCCGGATATACCGGCAGCATACTCGTACCACCCAGAAGGCGAGCACTATTGCATCATAGTATTGCCGGGCATAGATTCCCGGACTGCCGGGCTGAAAAAAGCTATAAAAGACCTTAATGCTGATAAGTACTCGTCCTTTGGGCTTGACCTGCTGTTTGATCTTTATAATATAGACCAGGGCGTCATTGTGATTAAGAAATTTGGCAATGCCGACACCGCCAAACGCTATATGAACGACCTGCTGGCCTCCGCAGCCCTACAGAATTATCTGCCGGAAGAACTGAAGGTGCTGGTGATAACAGCAAACAACTATAAGAAGATGTTTGCCGATAAAACGGTGCAGCCATACCTGACTTTTTACAGCGGGACTTATGAGTAATGGTTAATGGTTAATGATTAATGATTATAATGGTGGACGATTGCCACCATATTGTAGTTTTTCATCCTTACCACCTAAAAAAATGGAATGCTTTACAAGCGCGGGTTTCCTTCCTGCGCCACAGTTTCGGCGGATGAAGGAGGGTGTTTTTCGGGGGGGACCCCACCCTTTTTATGTCGCTGCGCTCTGATTTTTAAGTCATTAGTTGTGACACTTGCCGGGCATATACATTCCGATTTTTAATATTATAATTATTTTTCTTTGTTTGATGAAAAATAGAACGCTTTGTGGGCAGGTTTTCCCTCCTTCGCCACAGCTCTGGCGGGTGAAAGAGGGTATTTTTGGGGGAGGACCCCACCCTATTTTTCTTGTCGCGACGCACTCTGATTTTTAAGCCGTAAGTGAAACATAGCAAGTGCGATATAATATTATGAAAAAATTTAAATAGTTGTGAATGGCAGGTTATCATGTGATTACATATGTAAAGCTGGGGAGGAGCCCGCAATGTTTTTAATTTTTGTTACTGCCCCGGTTTTGTATGCAAACGTCAAAATCCCCTCCTCAGCTACCTCCTTCATAAAAATTACTGAGGTTGAAAAAAAAGCTACGGCGGGCAAAGCAAAAGGAGAAATTCCAAAATCCAAATTAGAATTAGCAGAGATTTTTAGGGGTATTTTATAGTGGGTTTGCATTCTGACAGCGGTTTAATAGCAAAAGTACAAGGTATAATTCTGAGTGGAAAATTTTGTTTGAGACGTGATTATTCGTGATTTTGTCTGAACCTTGATTAACCTGATTATGTGATTAGCCTGATAAAAAAGAGGTAGGAGTACTGCGGGCTACATCAAGCCAAATCAGGTTACTGCAAACCGGCTAATTTATGCAGAGACGGGTGACCTGCGGAACACGCGCGCCCTTTAGATGCCGTGTCGGTACGTTAATTTAGTAACATCAAGCCAGTTCCGTTTGCAAAACGGCGTTTTATCATTACTTCCGGATGCCCTGCGGAACATCCGGAAGAACTCTGTTGAAGATTTGAAGAAATTGGCAGATGTTTTCAGGCCTCAATTAATTTTCTAAATTCATCCAGGTTAATAATATTAATTACAGGAAAAGCAATTGATTTTAACGTGTTGTAGTGTTTATCATTGGTTACTAAAAATGTACATTCCCCGCAAATGCGCAATCAACAAACTTATTATCATCCGGGTCAGCGGCAATTAAGTTGAGTTGAAAATAGACATCAATTTTCTTTACATTATCTTGTAATGCTAAAATGCCGATAATAAGTTCCGCAGTTTCGGCAGAGAAAAATTCAGATATTTTTTCCTCATACTCCATCAATATTTCATTGGTTAGATATAATTCATAAGTCCCCGCAATTAGTTCATCAAGGATAATTGTGTTGACGGACCTACGTGAGATAGATTGTAGCAGGCAATTGGTATCAAGAACTATCTTTAGGGGATAAATCATTTTTTGTTCAGTATCTGCTGAAGTTTATCTTCAGTATAGCCTTTCTTATCCCAAATAGCATCTGCCTTATCCCTTGCTTTTTCAAGGAGGAAAAGGCTGATAATTTTTTTCAGTTCTTTTAACTGCTTATCAGGTATATCAAATGAAAAAAGCTTCAACAATTCTGCCTGGATATTACTAAGCGGAGGATGTATTGGTTGTTTGGTCATTTTTGTTAATTTTATAAATACAAAAATAGCAATTCTTTTAAAATGATTTTCAGTGATTTTTTCTAATTGGAGCGGGGGTATTTGGGCGCGGGGAGCTTTGGGCCTGGTTATTGAGATTATGGCTACGAACCAGGAAGTAAGCAGCGCGTAGGCTTATCAAGTTGCATCAAGTCAATTCCGTTCGCAAAACGGCGTTTTTATCATTACTCCCGGATGCCCTGCGGAACATACGGAAGAACACGGATTAGCCTGATAAAAAAGAGGTAGGAGTACTGCGAGCTACATCAAGCCAAATCAGGTTACTGCAAACCGGCTAATTTATGTAGAGACGGGTTCCTGCGGAACACGCGCGCCAGCCCGGATTTTTTTACGCTGCCTCAAGGTTTTTCTTTGTATTCATAACACTTGCATTTTTCAGGTGGGCGTTGATGGGAGATTTTAATTTGTAGGGCCTGTTGAAAGCCTCTTGTGATAACTTGAAAAAATCAGCAAGCTGGCGGATAACTTCCTTAGAAAATCCCTTTTTATAATTAACAATATCTGATACTAAACCCGGGCTTACTTTTAATTTTTTTGCAAGGTCAACAGATTTCATTTTATGTTCTTTCATTAAATATCTTAACAGATCTACGGGATCCAGATCATTAAAGATGTTGTGCTGTTCATCCCATTTTTCAACCAACAAAGTAAGCAGGTCAATTTCTTCTTTCACCCCATTGGTTTTTGCTTTTTGAAAAACAAGTCCTTCAAGTACCTTACAATAATTATCGTATTGCCCTTCGGAAGTGATGACTTTATATTTTAAAGTTTCCATTTTTTATAAATTAATAGACGTTAATCGCGTATTGTTTTTTTGCAGCGCAGATTTTAGTATATCCTGCATGTGTTCCTACCCAGCACACAAATAAATGAACTTCATTTTCTCCAAAATGATATTTACATATCATTCTGTAATTATTACCACCGATATTAAAAACTACCCTGCTGCTTCCTTTGCCTAACAAGTCGGCAGAACTGTATGTACAAAGAATATCTGCTGATGTATTCCAGTCCGATTTTTTAAGCAACGAAAGCCATTCTTCAAAAGGAATTTTACTGCCTGCATTGTCAACAACATAATTCCTTATCGTCTTTTCTTTGAGTAAATGAATTTTCATGCAATTTAGTCATTTTTTAAACTTCACGTTTCGTGAATTTTGAGATTTGCATAGTAACCATCAACTTAATCAGGATTAAATGTATGCTTTTAAAAATTTACCTGGGTGTTGCGAGGGCTGGTGTATGCTCATGTGTCAGATACTTTGATTTGGCGGCATCAAGTCAATACCGTTTGCTATGTAAAACGGCGTTTTATCAATACTTCCGGATGCCCTGCGGAACATCTGGAAGAACACAGGTACTGATATTGGCCTATCCTGCGCGAGTGTCGCTGGTGAAAACACCAGCAACGGCGGAAACACCCAGAAGAACATGCGGGTTGGAATGGTGGTAGCCTTGGGATGCAGACGGAAACATATGCCCAACAACATATTTTTTATTTTGGAAAGATTACGTGCAGCTAGGAACGCTTCCCTTTGCAAATCTAAAATCTTGATTGCCATTTCAAATAGAAGACACTTCAAGTGAATGGCCGTTGAAAACCAGTTAATTTTTGTCGAACGGCTGGTCCTGCGGAACATGCTTGCCAGAAGGGCAAAGCAATGAAAGTATTTATAGTATTTTTGACATGTTGTTGATAAAACTAAGGGCTGATGGTTATTAATAAAAAATTGATTTGGGATATATGCGAGTATATAGTTAGTGTTCATGCACTTACTCCGGATATTATAATGAATCGATATAAGATTACGAGAAGCAAGATTGATTCAATTATCGATATTATGTCAAAGGCTGGTATAATTGAATTTGTTTCGTACACGGAACCCTATAAAGTGATTCCTAAAGACAAAGACGAATTGAAGAGAATCATTCAAACCAATGGCCAGATTATAGACGAGGAAATTGAAAACAAAAGTGGGAATCAAAAGAAAAAACAAATATTAAGGGAGAGAAAAAGTTTGACCGACATATTGGAGTATTTGAAATTAATTGAAAGAAAATTGGATAGAATAGAAAGTAAGATTGATCGTAAATAAGACCTTTTATTCTGCGGTTTCTTATACAGGTGATTGGAAATCATGAAGCTCTTTTATTTTCTTTCTATACGTTACACCTCATTCGTCTAAAGTGCAATGCGAGAAGGTTGCACCCGCTACGGGGTGCATATGCGGTGGGGTTAGGCGATGGCTACAAAGCGATTACCCCTAACGGGGTAATGACATGGAACGTGGAGATGCTTCCTTGGTCAGCAGGACAAATGCGAGGTTGACCTGTGCGAGAAAAACCACCCCGGCTGGATTCGGCCGTCGCCTCATCCAGCATCCCCTCCTTGAAAAAAGGAGGGGAGCGTGCGGCGTACCTCACTAATTTCCCAAAAAATAATACCCCCAACCTCACAATCATTGTACCACAATTTTCCCTGACCAGGCGCCATAAGTATTGGTAGCAGTGAGGAAATAAATACCGGGCGGTGTATCAAGCGTAATATCTATAAAAGTATTGGCAGGGGCTGTAAATTCTTTAATTTTTGTGCCGAGGATGTTGGCGATAACAAAGCGGGTTTCTTCTTTTGTACCGGCAGACAGCGCAACAGTAAATGTTCGATGGCCGGGGTTGGGATATACAGTTAGCCCGGTTACGCCCTGGCATGCATTGACGGGGATGCCGGTATGGGTGCCTCCCCCGGTGTGGGATGTGTCGCAGGCACTACCGGAAATAACGGCTACGGCATATATTGCTTTTGCACTGCCACAGGCATTGGTGACCGTGTAAAAAATGGAGTCTATACCTACGGCTATGCCATTAACTGTGCCGCCTGAAACAGTGGTATAGGTATTGCTGGAGCTCCATACGCCGGGTGAAGTGGTTTCGGTGAGGGTGATGGTACCACCTATACAAACCTTGTTCAGACCCAAAATAGCGCCGGGATCGGGGATATTAAGAATGGAGACAATTACAATGGTGGTATCGGACAGGGAGCCATCCGTGACCCTGACCTTAAAAGTATCTGTACCTACATAACCTGTAAGCGGCGTATAGGACAGGCCGACAGGGATAATAATGCCCCCGGTAGAAATGGCGGTGTATGCCGCAACGACAGCGCCATGCACGGGTGGCACTATAAGGCTCCAGGTTTCGGTCTTCCCCGGGCCAAGATCGCTGATAGCCAGCAGTGAATCAATATTCTCAACACCAAACCCGCAATACGATACATTTTGCACATTGCCGCCGGTAAAGGTTGGCACATTGTCAAGAATACGGATGCGCTCATTGGAATAGTCGGCAATGTATATCTTTTTGTTCCTGGCAATAGTAACACCGGAGGGGCTGTTTAACCAGGCGGCGGTAGCAGGCCCTCCATCGCCAAAGAAACCCGATGATGGGCTTCCGGCCACAGTAGTGATAATACCTGCGGCATTCACTTTCCTGACGCGGGAGTTGACCTGGTCAGTGATATATATATTTCCAAAGGCGTCGGTGCCTACACCATTTGGGCCATTCAGATAAGCTGTGGTGGCGGGAAACCCATCGCCGCTGAATCCCCCGGTCCCGGTTCCGGCAATAGTGCTGATGATACCGGCAGTATTGACCTTGCGGATGCGATTGTTATTGCAATCAGCAATGTACAAATTCCCGGAGCCATCAACGGCTATGCCATAAGGATTTTGTAACTGGGCGGAGGTGGCAGGTGTCCCTTCACCTACAAAGCCTGAAACTCCTGTTCCTGCAACCGTAGAAATATTTCCTGACGCGTCTATTTTACGTATCACATTGTGCCCGGCATCGGAGAAATAAATATTCCCGGCATCGTCGGCGGCAACGCCGTAGCTGTTCCCTATTTTGGCATTGGTAGCGGCCCCGCCATCGCCAAAATACCCCCATGCCCCATTGCCTGCTATCGTTGATATGGTACCTGTAGCATCTACCTTCCTGATCTTGTTATTGCCCGCATCAGTGAAATACAAATTGCCGTGCTTATCTGTAATAACACTTCGCGGGCTGTATAATGAGGCATTGGTTGCGGGGCCTCCATCTCCTGTGCTGCCGCCCATTACCACGCTGCCTGCGTAGGTGGTAATGATACCGAAAGTATCTACTTTGCGGATACGATCGTTGCTTACATCAGCTATGTATAAGTTACCGGAGGTGTCCACACATATGCCATAGGGATTGTTTAAATAGGCGAGAACTGCCGGGCCTCCGTCGCCGCCAAATGCGGGCGTACCATCACCGGCACATGTATTTATGATTTGAGCTCCGGCCGGATCAAAAAAGCCAAATATCAAAATACAAATACACCAAAATAAAAAGTAAAGCCGGGTTTTCATCTAAAAAAATAACTGGTACTAAGTTACATACAATTTAAGTCTAAATCAATTTATATTATCGAACGCATACATTGCCGACTATTTATAAAGGAGTGTTTTAGCTCCAGATGAAAGCAATTATCTAACCGTTGTTTCCTTAAATGCTACCTTTGCTGAGGAAGGATAACGACAACCCTTATGGTTTTATTAGCATTATAAATGCCAATAAAAGCAATTTTCTTCGTAAATTAGTAAATGAGAGAGCAGGCCCCAACCCTCCCACTGAAGAGAGCGGGACAGGCGCCGGGAGGTGTTATGCAGCGCATATTTTTTTGGGGGGAAATTGGAATTAGAACATGGATAAAAAGACACGAAATTAAAGTATGTCAACAACAATTGAGGCGGCGGAAGTATCGCCTTATAATAAGAACGACGAAGAAGAGAAGAAACTGATCCTGAGGGAATACAGGGCACTATTGCGGTCACTGAAGGAGAGCCTGAAAAAGGGTGATAAGGCTTTGCTGCGCCATGCTTTTGAGATAGCCGTGGAGGCGCATAAGGATATGCGGCGCAAATCGGGCGAGCCTTATATATTGCATCCCCTGGCAGTGGCCCGTATAGTGGTGGAAGAAATAGGGCTGGGCGTAACATCTGCCATCTGCGCGCTGCTGCACGATACGGTGGAAGATACGGAGATAACCCTGGAGGATATAACCAGGGATTTTAATAGTTACATAGCCAAGATAATAGACGGGCTTACGAAAATATCGAATGTGGTAGACCTGAAAGCTGATACTACGCTACAAGCGGAGAATTTCAGGAAAATATTACTGACCCTGGCTGATGACCCGCGCGTGATACTGATAAAGCTGGCAGACCGGCTGCACAACATGCGCACCCTGGACAGCATGAGCCGGGAGAAGCAACTGAAAATATCGTCTGAAACAACCTACATCTACTCTCCCCTCGCCCACAGGCTGGGCCTTTATGAGATAAAAACGGAAATGGAAGACCTTGCGCTGAAGTATACGCAGCCGGAGATATATAATGAGATAGCGCAGGGCTTGCAAGAGACCAAACGTGAACGCACCCGCTACATTAATGAATTTATAAAACCTATAAAAGAGGAGCTTACCAATAACGGATTTGACTTTGAAATTTATGGCAGGCCGAAAGCCATAAACAGCATCTGGAACAAGATGCGTAAAAAGCATGTGACGTTTGATGAGGTGTATGACCTATTTGCGATACGCATAATACTACAGTCGCCGACGGAAAGGGAGAAGGAAGACTGCTGGAAGGTATATTCGATCATCACTAATTTTTACCGGCCCAGCCCGGAGCGGTTGCGCGACTGGCTGAGCGTACCAAAAGGAAACGGATACGAAGCCCTTCATACAACCGTTATGGGCCCCGGAGGCCGGTGGGTGGAAGTGCAGATACGCACTGAGCGGATGAACGAAATAGCGGAAAAAGGCCTTGCGGCACACTGGAAATATAAAGAGGGCGCGCCTACGGCACAAGAAAGCAAATTAGACAGTTTCCTGAAACACCTGAGGGAAATACTGAACAACCCGGATACAGATACGATGGATTTTATCCAGGATTTCAAGCTGGACCTGTTCACTGAGGAGATCTATGTTTATACCCCTAAAGGCGATATGCGCGTACTGCCAAAAGGCGCAACAGCCCTTGACTTCGCTTTTGATATACATACGGAATTAGGCCGGCACTGCATTGGTGCGAAAGTAAATTACCGCCTGGTGCCGCTGAGCCATAAATTAGATAGCGGCGACCAGGTAGAGGTGATCACTTCTTCGAAACAAAATCCTTCGGAAGACTGGCTCCAGTTCCTTGTTACGGCAAAGGCAAAATCGCGCGTAAAGAATTATCTTAAAGAAGACAAACGAAAAATAGCAGAGGATGGCAAGGATGCGCTAAAAAAGAAATTAGACAATCTGAAAGTGCCGATGTCCCAGCATAATGTAAATGAGTTGACGCATTTCTTTAAAAAATCATCTCCATTAGACCTGTATTATGCAATAGCAGTAGGCAATATAGACCTGAAAGAACTGAAAAACTTTGTGGTGCATGGCGATAAGCTGCAGCATATTGTGCGGGAGATAAAGCACGATACACGCCATGCAACCGCAGAAGAAGACGCAGCAAAACAAAAGGCAGGCAAGGGAGCTGAACTGATCATTTTCGGGGAGCGGTCTGACAGGATATTGTATAAGTTGGCGCAGTGCTGCCAACCTATACCGGGAGATGATGTATTCGGATTTGTGACATCGGGCGAGGGATTGAAAATACATCGAACGGACTGTCCCAATGCAGCACAATTGCTGGCTAACTACGGGCATAGAATCGTAAAAACAAAGTGGGCGAAGAATAAGGAAATATCGTTCCTGACCGGAGTGCGCATTGTGGGGCTGGATGATGTAGGCGTGATACAAAAGCTGACTAACATTATATCGGGCGAGCTGAAGCTGAATATGCGCTCATTAAGCATTGACTCAAAAGACGGGATATTTGAAGGGACTATTATGGTATATGTGCATGACCGCGAAGAGCTGAATGTATTTTGCAACCGCCTGGGGGCGCTTGATGGGATAACAAAGATAGAGCGGCTGGAAAGCAGTGAAACCCCAAACGGATAACCAAATTCCAAATAACAAAAATCAAAGATCAAAGTCCAACTTCTTTCGACCCAGGAACATGCAACAGAACAAACAGCTTTATTCAGAATATACCACCCTGCTGCAAAAGGCGGCGGACATTAATTATGCTTCGGCAGTACTGGGCTGGGACCAGGAAGTGTATATGCCGCCGAAAGGGGCGGAATACAGGGGCAGGCAACTGGCAACGCTTGCGTCGCAGGCGCATGAGCTATTGACCGGGGATAAGCTTGGAAGCTTGCTGGCTGCGCTTTCTAATGCTGACGACCTCACTGATACCGAAAAGAGCAATGTGCGCCTGAGCCTTGAGGACTATGAAAAAAATAAAAAGCTTTCACCGGAGTTTGTGGAAGAACTGTCTGTACAGACAAGTATATGTTTCAATGCGTGGATAGCGGCGAGGCAAAAGAATGACTACCAGATTTTCGCTTCGTCGCTTGCAAAGATGATAGACCTAAAAAAGCAACAGGCAGCGCTATATGGCTTCAAGGCCCACCCCTATGACGCACTGCTGGACGACTATGAAAAAGGAATGACCGTCGCGATGCTTGACCCTATATTTAAAGGGATAAAGGAACAACTGCCTGTGCTGCTCCATAAAATTAAAGCTGCACAGCAGGTAAGCAATGATTGTTTTCACCAGCACTTCCCGAAGCAACAGCAATGGGATTTCGGTATTGATGTGCTGAAACGAATGGGATTTGATTTTCAGGCTGGCAGGCAGGATTATTCGGAGCATCCTTTTACTACTTCATTTTCGGCGAGAGATGTGCGCATCACTACAAGAGTGGATGAAGGCAATTTTGCCTCGATGCTCTGGAGCTGCATTCATGAGGGCGGGCATGGGTTGTATGAGCAGGGGTTGCCGGAAGATCAATATGGGCTGCCTCTGGGCTCACCGACTTCTTTAGGCATCCATGAATCGCAGTCGAGGTTTTGGGAAAACTGCATTGGCAGGGGTATTGATTTCTGGAAGTTCTTTTACCCAGGGCTGCAACAATACTTTCCTGCTCAATTAAATAACGTAAGCGTCGAAACCTTTTATAAAGCGGCTAACAGGGTTTCGCCATCACTGATCCGTACGGAGGCTGATGAGATTACTTACCATTTTCATGTGATGATCCGTTACGAGATAGAGAAGGCTTTGATAGAAGGATCGCTGACGCCTGAAGAACTACCCGCCAAATGGAACGAAATGTATGAGAAATACTTAGGCATAAAACCAAACGATGACAAGACCGGCGTGCTCCAGGATGTGCACTGGAGCCATGGCAGTTTTGGGTACTTCCCTACTTATACGCTGGGCAGTTTTTATGCCGCGCAGTTCTTCAGCCAGGCAAATAAGGATATGCCGGGCTTACCGGAAAGAATAGCGCAAGGCGGGCTGGCGCCCCTGCTGCACTGGCTGAGGGAAAAAGTACATAAGCATGGCCGCCGGTTTACGTCGGAGGAATTATGCGAACTGGTTACCGGGCAAAAACTTGAACCGGCATTTTTCATGAGCTATATAGAAAGTAAGTATTCAGGTGTTTATGAGTTAAAGTGAAGGATAGTGCCTTTTGAATTAGAACGATATATTGAGCCTTTGGATATTGAGGAGCTGAAATTCCTGGAAAGAAAGGAATCTAAAGAACGCTCACAATATTATAAGGTTTTTGAGCTGCTTATGATATTAAGCTTCATCATACCTTTTGCCGGCGCATGGTACCGGGCTTATGATGGCGCCCCGAATGCATTTTCATATACAAAATTCTTTTTTACTGCCGGGATACTCCTGTTCATTTCCTGTTTCGCAACCTATGTTACCTACAGGATAAACCTGCGGAAAGTACAATTGGACATCAGGGATAAAACCAAGACCATTGAGATCAGCCATGTAACGCGCAAGTTGCAAATACCGGCTAAGAACGCTTACCATTTATATATTGACTCCACCATAAAGCTGAGCATAGAGGTATCTTATGACGACTATGTGCGGCTGGGCGAAGGAGATGAAGTATGCATAGAGTTTACTACCCATTCGAGGGAGTATCTGGGGTATTTTTGATAATTTGAAAATTTGATAATTCGGCAATATGACAATGCTGTGGTGAAAAAGCCTGTACAATAATAACCAGTACAATTTACGGTCCATGGCTTTTTTGAAAACGACAAAATAATACTGGTGCAAACCGTAGCGCAATGGGCCTGTTTTTTTGGAAAGTGCTACGGATTGCCCAGGTTATACCCATATAACATCAAAAAACCGGATTCTGTATTTGTTCCTGGTGTTGCCAAAAAAAGTATACTATTCCAGCTAACCACATAGGCACATAGGGCACATACAGAGACATATAGGCCCATTATTACAAATCTATGTGCCTTACCATGTGTCCTATGTGCCTATGTGGTGAATTTTTCATGCCAAAATTTGAAGTTTAATTAGTATTACTGCTGCTCGTAAGCTGCTTAAAAATGTATTATAAATTTGTTGTATAACACAGCACAGTCGCCCTGTTTTTTGAAAAAGTGCTGTGTGACTTTTTTCGGTTGGATATTGTTAATTATATTTTATTTAATGTGTAAATAATTAATAATAAATTAATTATCTTAATTTTTAGAAAATGCATTTGAATAATAAAAGATAAAAATAAAATAGTTGGAACACAGCAGGTACAATGTGTTTTTGTGTTAGATGGGAGTGTTTTGACGCTATTGCGGCACGAAAAAAATCTCACGCAAAGGCGCAACAGACGAAGCCGAAGACTGGGGTGAAAAACAAAAACCCGGTTTCATCATCCCATTCGGGAGAGAGGATTTACCGGGTATCGCAATGCAAATATAAGCTATTAATCTTTACATTCGTGAACATGATATAAGTGGGGGGGGCTTTGATTGAGCAGTATCAAGTAAATACCTTTTGCAAAAAGGGTTTTTATTTGTACCCCCGGATGCCTTTCAGAACATTGCGGAACGGGTATTAGGGTTATTAATATATAATATTAAGTGTAATATTTATGATTGGAGCGAAACTGGATGATGGGATTAGGAGTTGCGGATTATCGCCGAGTCCCCCGAAAAGGGAGTTTCGCGGGGACGGAAATTAACAAATTGATCCAAAAACACTTTACTGAATTGCCAAATATATAAATATTATGAAACCACTGTTTTTAATTTATTCCCTCCTCTTATGCTTTGCAAGTAAAGCACAAACCCGTGAAGGTTTAATTAAATTGTATAACAAGGTCGTTCGCATTGATAGATTATACAATGAGAATACCCGTAAGCTGTTAATGCAAACAGGTGATAACTGGAAAGAACGTACACCAAAAGAAGATAGCATACAAGATGCTAAAAATATATTGCTTGAAGATGAGCGAACAAAGGCTCACGATGAATATAATGCTTACTGGTTTAAATACCATGAAAAGAAAGGTGACTTAAAGCAAAAATTATCCCCAAATTATTATGGCACAGGAAACTAATAAAGGTTGTTTCTCATTTGTTGGCGCAGGAATAGCATTTATGTTACTGATTGCAGTAGCAAAATGTGGCTCATGTGACGATAACCATACACAAACGCACAGTCAAACCGCAAATGCATTATCGGAAATACAACCCGCACAGATTGTGCTGACGAAAGAGGATACTTTAGCGTTAAGAGATGCATTGACAAAGATTGATAAACAACTTGATTTCTACGAAACAAATTCAGGTAAAATGGCAAATCAATACAATAGGTTCTTTAGAATGTTTCAAGAAGGTTCAGTATCTCAATACAAAGCATACCAAGCAGCAGAAGTCGCAAAAGAAACATTTGACAGATATTCAGGTGGCATAGGTGAAATAAATGTCCCCGACAAACTACCTCGAAAATTGAAGGACACGCTGAACATCGCTATTAGCAATATTCAGGATTACTATATTACCGAAAAAAATGCATATAGCAGACTAATGGACGTATTAAATGGCGATGGTGATTTTAAAGACATTGACAAGTTTAAAGAATTAGAGCAGTTAGCAAATTCAGACTATTTGCAAGGGGTGCGTTGTCTTTATATTGTCGAAAATAGTCTTGACATGTATAAACATAATACTAAAAAACATAAGAAAAGTAAGGTCTGAAAATAGCCATAGGGCTATATATTATGCTTTCTATATTCACAGCTTCCCAAAGCTACAAGTATGCAAAGCAAATATTTAGGAGAGATCCTACTTGTGAGAGCTTTTGTTTAACGCCCTGTCGGGGTTAGACTACAATAATTATCACCCACAGGCCTTGCCTGTGGCTATTTACAGTTAAGCCCGTTCGGGCTAACAACTAACGTTCAATTGCCGGCACTTTCAGCACATCAAAATATGGATTAGCAGAAAGAACACTTTGATTACTTACATTTGATTTTTGAACTTTACCGATGTTATTCAGAAATGTAGTTGGCCAGCAAATGGCAAAGAACGGGTTATTGAAAATGTGGCATAACAATGTTTTTCCACATGCATTATTAATTTCCGGGGCTGAGGGTACAGGCGGCTTACCCCTGGGGCTCGCTGTAGCTCAGTATATTTTTTGTGAAAATAAAACGGAGACGGACTCGTGTGGTAAATGCGATGGCTGTGATAAGGCTGAAAGGCTAAAACATGTTGACCTACATTTGACTTTCCCATCTGTGTCGCCTAAATCTGGCGTAAAGCCAATGAGCAAGATATATATAGATGAGTTCCGGGAGTTTGTACAGCAGTCTCCCTATGGAACTACGTACGACTGGCTACAGCACATAAATGCTGAAAACAAGCAAGGAAATATAACTGCCGAGGAATGCAGGGAAATACTCCATGACTTAACCCTCACATCACATAAAGGAACCAAAGTGCAGATAGTATGGCGGCCCGAATACCTTGGCAAGGAGGGCAACATTTTACTGAAGCTAATAGAAGAGCCACCGCAAGGAACCATACTGATACTTATAGCCGAGCAGATCGAAGATATACTGCCTACTATCCGCTCCAGGACACAGGAAGTGAAACTTGCGCCAATCAGCCCACGGGATATTGCAGAAGCATTATCCACACGATCTCTTACCGACCCGCGAAACGCCGCGCAAATAGCGCATATGGCTATGGGCAGCTATACAGAGGCTTTGCGCCTGGTGCGGAATGCCGATAACGACCTTTTCCCGGAGGTAAGGCAGTTGTTCAATGCGCTTTTTACAAATAACGGGCTTGCCATAGCAAAGTTTGCGGAAGAGTGGTCGAAAGCGGGAAGGGAACAGCAGAAGAATTTCCTCAACTATGTTATTCAATTAGTGGAACAGGCGGTAAGAGCGAGATACAGGCCTGATGCGGCAAGCACATTACCGGATGGGGAGGCCCAGTTCGTGCAAAAACTTTCGGGGACAAAAGTTCCTTTTGAGGGATTTGGCGAGATGGCCTCAGCTATTTCTGATACTATATTCTATATAGAGCGGAACGCCCATTCCAAAACGCAGCTACATGCACTGGCTATACGTTTGCAGTATATAATTAAGAGAGGCACTATTAAAGATTTAAAAATCTAAAAAACGGTGAAAATCGTATGTATGGTTAACTCCGATTTGACCACGAATATAATTTCAGCAGGTCATGGTTCGGCGGGGCTCACCATGACATTACTTCGATTTTGCTATAATTTGCTTTAAAATAAATATTCACAAATTTATCCCTTGTGAAGTATAACTATGATTTCCTTGACAGTACTTCGATTACCCATCGGCCAATGGTTAAAAAATCACGCCGTTTTTAACGTTAGCATGATTTTTGATTATCGTTTTATTAACAGCAATTAAACTACATTTGTTATACTTTATTAAGTAATCAGACTATGTTAAAATTCATGAAGAATAAAATCCTGATACCGCTATTTATCATCGGGGGCCTTGCGGCTTTCTTTTCATTTAAATACAGCGGCGGAAGCGGGCAATCCTCAGAAGAAAAGAGGGCTATGGTGATCAAGGCCATAATCACTACCGTGCAATCGCCCGGCGGGCATTTCTCACCGAAAGCATTAGATGATACCTTTTCGGCAAGGGTATACCACAGGCTGCTGTCGCAGCTTGATTATGAGAAAGTTTTCTTCACAAAAGATGATGTTAAAAAGCTCAGCGCCTATCAATACAGCATTGATGATGAGATAAAGGGCAATTCGCTGGAATTTTTTGATACGCTTGACGCCGTATATATGAGGCGCACGACAGGCGCTGAAAAATATTACAAAGAAATCCTCAGCAAGCCCTTTACGTTCAATACAGACGAGGAAATAAACAGCAATCCTGAGAAGGAAGACTATGCAGACGGTGAAGCCGGGCTGAGCGAAAGATGGCGCGAGTCGCTAAAGTACCGGGTGCTTACCAAGTATGTAGACCTGAAGAATGACCAGGACAAAAAAAAGGAAAAAGGCAGTAAAGACACATCGAAAGTGAAAACCGACGTGGAACTGGAAGCCCAGGCCCGCGAAGATGTAAAGAAGATCTATGACCGCATGTTTGTACGGATCCATAAATGGAAGGATGATGACCGCTTCACGCTATATGCAAACGCTATAGCGGTGACAGAAGACCCGCATACGGAATACTTTCCGCCATTGGACAAAAAAGGTTTTGACGAACAAATGAGCGGCAGCTTTGTAGGCATAGGCGCCAGGCTGAATGAAGAGAACGATAAAGTAATGATCGCCTCCATAATTACCGGAAGCCCATCGTGGAAAGAGGGTGAACTTAAGGCCGGAGATGAGATACAAAAAGTGGCGCAGGGGGAAAAACAACCTGTGGATATACAGGGAATGGAAATAAATGACGTAATAAAACTGATACGCGGCGATAAAGGCACCGAGGTGCGCCTGACGGTAAAGAAAGGCGATGGCGCAGTGAAGGTGATACCGATAATAAGGGGCGTGGTGGAAATAGAGGAAACTTTCGCAAAGTCTGCAATAATAAAAAGCAAGGATGGCCCTATCGGGTACATATCCCTGCCTGAGTTTTACGCGGACTTTAACCATACCAGCGGCCGTACCTGCTCTGCGGATGTGGCAGCCGAGGTAAAAAAATTAAAAGAGGCAGGGGTTAAAGGCATCATACTTGACCTGCGCAATAATGGCGGCGGATCATTGGGCGATGTGGTGGATATGGCCGGAATATTTATCGGGAAAGGGCCGGTAGTACAGGTAAAGGGCAGCCATGCCGCACCTTCCGTGCTGCGCGCGCAGCCTGCCGACAGCGCAATGTACAGCGGGCCTATGGCGATAATGGTGAATGAAGGCAGTGCGTCGGCATCGGAGATCCTTGCTGCGGCTTTGCAGGATTACAAACGTGCCGTGATAGTGGGCGCCACCACCTATGGTAAGGGAACCGTGCAAAAGATGGTGGACCTGGAGCAGATGATAGACCCAATGACACGGCTGCAAATGATCAATGATACGGCAGGCGCGCTTGGCTCGTCCATTGGCTCCCTGAAACTGACCATGGAGAAATTTTACCGGGTAAATGGCGGTTCTACCCAGTTAAAAGGCGTAACGCCGGACATAGAGATACCTGATGCTTATGACGCTTATGATGATGAAGACCTTGGCGAGCGCCACAATATTTCCGCACTGCCCTGGGATGAGATACCTGCAGCCAGTTATAAAGAATCGAACAGCGTGGGCAATGTACACACCCTGGCGGCACTGAGCGAAAGCAGGATAAAAGCAAACCCTACGTTTAAACTGATACAGGAAAATTCGGAATATTTGAAGAAGAAAAGAGAGAACAGCGAGGTGTCACTAAATGAATCGAAGTACCGGAAAGAACAGGAAGAACTAAACGCGATCTCTAAAAAGCAGGAAGAGCTGCAAAAGAAAGCAATACTGCTGGACATGGCCAACGCACCGGCAGATATGGACAGGATAAACGCAGACAGCACTTCGATAACAAAGAACAGAGACTGGTTAAAGAACCTGGGCAAGGACATCTACATATCTGAAACTGTAAATATAGTTAACGACATGCCCAAATCAGCAATGAAGGTGAATTTGGGAACTGGGATGAAATAATGGTTTGCAGGTTTTATTAAAGGCGACAATGTGCGGATGCACATTGTCGTTTTTGCTTTACGGGAGGATTTCGCAATGTATTGGTTAGATAATTATTTATTTCACCATGAGCAGGAAGGTCCGATGATTTTCAATAGCCCCGGCCTTCAGGTCGGGGATCAAAGTAATATCTTTCGGGCTTTAGCCAAAATTCTCAGAACATGAGTAACACACTGCACAAGTAATTTCGGCTAAAGCCTTGCCATTTTTTTATCCAACCCCGACCTGAAGGTCAGGGCTACTAAAAATATTTCTGCCGAAAGATACAAAATCTCAGTATTTAGGTATCAAAAGATTATAATAAAGATTGCATTTACCAACCCTATATTTCAACAGTATAGCGATCAATAAAAATTGATTACTTTAACGTGCCACTTTTTCTTACAATTGAAATGGCTTTTTTATCATTTTCTTAAACGATAATTATTGATCACAATTACGACATGAACAGTTCCTTCGTCAATAAGCAAGTGCTGATACTCGGCGCAATTTGCGTGCTCACTTTTATTTGCTTCCGGTATACGATGCAAAACCAGTTTACCAATTGGGATGATGATTTTTATGTGACCAACGACCCCTACATAAAAGCGCTGACCGCGGATAACCTTAAAGTTATTTTTACCGAGGACATCACAAAAAATAATTATCACCCGCTCTGCATGTTATCCCTGGCGATAAACTATCATTTTTCTCAAATGAACCCGGGGGCCTATTACCTCACCAATATTCTCATACATATTGCAAACATAATACTGGTTTTTTTCCTCTTGCTGCAATTGTGCAAAAGGCTTAAAATGGATGAAAACAGCCAGCTTTTTATAGCCGGCTTTTCGGCACTATGGTTTGGCATCCACCCCATGCACGTGGAGTCTGTGGCATGGATAGCCGAGCGTAAAGATGTGCTGTACGCATTTTTCTATTTTTCAGCATTGCTTTGTTATCTCCAATACCTTTCAAATGACAAATCGAAGTGGTATTATGCAACATTTGTCTTGTTCATAGCATCCTGCCTATCTAAGCCAATGGCGGTGGTTTTTCCGGTGACATTGCTGTGCATAGACATTTTGTATCAACGGCAATGGGGCAAAAAACTCATTACAGAAAAGATCATTTTTTTCCTCGTTTCCCTTATTTGCGGCGGCATGGCGTTCTATACCCAAAACAAGACAGGGGCCATAGCATCGTTCGGGACACTGACTATTGGGGAGCGGATCATGTATGCCGCATACGGCTATGTAATGTATATCGTCAAAATTTTCAACCCTACCTATTTATCTACATTTTACCCATACCCGTACCGGTTTATAAATGGTAATTTACCGGTTATCTATTATGCCGCCCCGTTCATAGCCATTGGCAGCGTAGCTCTTCCCCTTTATCTTACTTATCCCAAAGGGATGCATTCGCACAAAAAGAACCCTGCTTTGTTCAGGATAATAGCATTTGGCATGGGCTATTTTGTGACCAATGTGATCTTTGTATTACAGTTTATATCAGTAGGCGCGGCAATTATGGCCGACCGGTATTCTTATGTAGCCTACGTTGGGTTGTTTTTCCTGATCACTTATTTTTTAAACGAGTTAGCAAGGCGGCTTCCTTCTTTCAGAACAGGGATTATTGTTATACTGCTGCTTTTGTCTTCGGCGCTTAGCTATTTGTGTTATGAGCGCACCTTTGTGTGGCATGATTCAGAGACACTGCTTTCAGATGCTATTGAAAAGTACCCTTTGCAGGCATTACTATCTTACAAATGGCGCGGCAATTATTACCTTGACAAAGGAGATGTTGATGATGCCCTCAAAGACTATAATGTGCTGAGTATGCTACATGCAGCCGATGCAAAGGTTTATGACAGAATAGGTGTTATATACACCGCAAAGCAGGATTATAAAAAAGCAATTGAGGCATTCTCCAGTTCACTGGCAGTTCAGAACAATGTGTATAAAACTTACGTGGACAGGTCCATTTTATACAGTAAGACGGGGGATACGGCGAACGCATTTAAAGACCTGGTAATAGGCTACCAGTTAAACCAAAAAGCAGAACAGGTGTTTTCAGATAGCTGTTTTATTGCTGTGCAAAACAAGCAGTACGACTTTGCTATCAGCAACTATAATATGCTGCTTAGGATTAACAATACCAATCCCTTCTATTATTTCTATAGGGGCGTAGCTGAGTTCGGGGAAAATAAGGTAGCTGAGGCAATGAGGGATTGGCTCATTGGTATAAAATTCAATTCAAAAGATGTATTGCAGTCGGCGTCTTATGACCTGAGTGTGGCTTATGATGGTTTGGGCAATGATTCGCTGGCAGTCTATTATGCTGAATTGGCCATGAGCGTGGGGTATAAAGTAACCCCGGAATTCCTCGCAACGCTTAAAGAGAAAAAAGCTGCCCAAATGAGAAAATAAGAGTGTGCAACAAATTGTACTATGCAAATTTAGATTCTTAAGTTGCCCCGACTTTTAAGTCGGGGGTGAAAGGCATTATCAGTTAGGCTTTAGCCGAAAATATACAATATAAGTAATACTACACGAGTAATTTCGGCTAAAGCCATAATATTAGTTATTTTGTCCCCGACTTAAAAGTCGGGGCAACTAATTAGTAGCGCAATTTGTCATATCCCGAAATAGTAATTTACTTTAACCAAATTGACTTTTACCTATCTTAGTTGCCGGAACA
>Ga0207081_1043_pt1 | contig 25823 bp, 12 predicted proteins | sample Alteio_BWMinHeat_59_FD_153524 | JGI IMG/M metagenome (GOLD analysis project Ga0207081, IMG submission 153524) | Enriched cells from forest soil in Barre Woods Harvard Forest LTER site, Petersham, Massachusetts, United States -... | ecosystem: Environmental > Terrestrial > Soil > Temperate forest >... | reverse complement strand
TTAATGAAAAAAGTTTTCCCGTTAATTGTTGTTCTGATCACGCTTTCCGTTGTGGGCATACTGTTTATCCAGATGTCGTGGATAAATAATGCAATAAAACTGAAGCATGAAGAGTTTCAAAGGGAAGTAGACAACTCGCTGAAACAATCTGCCGAAGCCATCCAAAACCAGTTCCTTTCCAAACAATCCACCATAATCCTCAATCCCAAAGACCGGCAATACTTTCTTGAGAATAATTTCACTACCCAGACCTGGTTTACAAAGGATGAATTGCATGGCATAATTGAAGGTGTACTCAGGCAAAATAATGTAAAGCAGCCATTTGAATTTTGCGTACTGAACATTTTTAAATACCCGGTTTTCAGCTCAGATGGGTTTCAGCTACAGGAAATTCCAAATTCGGGTTCCATAGGCTTAGCTACTGATAACCAGGCGATGAACCAGGAAACGCTGTATGTCACCATACACGAAGATAAGAACCTGGTGATCCGTGAAATGGGATGGATGATCGTAGCATCTATCGTGTTTACTACTATCATCATCCTGGCATTTGCGCTTACGGTGAGAACCTTGTTCAACCAGAAAAAGTTATCTGAGATCAAGTCTGATTTTATCAATAACATGACCCATGAATTAAAAACCCCTCTTGCCACCATATCCCTGGCCATTGACGCGCTCACCAACGAAAAAGTGATCCATGATACCGATAAGATAAAGATATACAGCAGTATGATAAAGGAGGAGAATAAGAGAATGAACAAGCAAGTGGAGAAGATACTACAGGCTGCCCGCCTGGAACGCGAAGAGATAAAGCTGAGCCTTCAGCGCCTGGACGCCCACCAGGTGATCAATAAGGTAGCAGACAACCTTGCGCTACAGGTACAGGAAAAAAATGGCACCCTTACCCTGAAGCTAAATGCGCCCAATCCGGTCATACAAGCTGATGAGGTGCATTTTTCAAATATTATCTTCAACCTGCTGGACAATGCGATGAAATATTCCGACAAGGCCCCTCACATAATAGTGGAAACGCTGAATACCGGCAATGGAATGTTATCCATTAAAGTAAAGGACAATGGAATAGGCATGGACAAAGAAACCCAGGCCAGGATATTCGAGAAGTTTTACCGGGCGCACACCGGCAACCTGCACAATGTAAAGGGCTTTGGCCTGGGCTTAAGCTATGTGAAAGCAATAGTGGATGCACATGAAGGAAAAATAAGGGTAGAGAGCACGCCCGGTAAGGGGAGCATATTTACCGTGATACTGCCCGCTGCGGCCAAGGAATGAGCACATAGCCCCTGCCGCGAAGAAATCCCGGTTATTTCGAAAATCTATATGGCCATTCCTGCACGTTCTGTCCATTTATTCTACTTTTACTTTTTAGCTAACAAAATGACAAACAACAAACACAAGCTCATAGACGAACAAACATCGCCACTGCAAAGGATCATGTGGGCATACAATGCGGACGAGCCCCAGCGGCGGGCCTTTGAAAATAACATATGCTCATTTCATATTGGCAACGGGTACTTTTTGAGTGTAGCTCATAACTTAAGGATACAGGCAGGCATATTCCGGTCAATTGATGCAGACATATACAACAAAGAGATCCTCCCGAAACTCGATGGTTCACAAAGCAGTTTCCTGAATCAATATTACATGGCCGATGAATACACTAACAAAAGGTATCTTAACCCCATAGACCCTGTTAACCTGCAAACTATAGTGAACATCCTGAAACAAAAGCGGTTTGATACAAGGTGGGTGAGCCTTGCCGAAAAAAAGATCTGCAGGCCCTTTCTTGTATTTCAATTCAAAAATAATTCTTTCTATAACGACCCTACGCTTACACACCGGTTTGATACTTCCATGATGATGTATGATAATGACGCACGGAAATTTACCTTTTTAGTAGAAGTAGAGCTGGTAAACGCCTTTTATAGTGCAGACATAGCACTGTACCGGATCGTAAATCAGCCCCAGGATTTTTTAGACAGAATACCATCTGTTGAAATTGATTACCAGTTTTTAGATGAGGCGGTTGACAAATTTTATTGCCTGCAAAGTGCGCCTGCCTTCCCTGCCGGACGACTGCTCAATGACGCCACTATAGAGGGTATGCTCGACCAGTTTAACATCTTCCCTGACGATATTGGAGGCAACTATGTTTTTGAAGGCTACCGTTATCTGATAAAGGGTTACTTCAGGTTTGGTTCGTCGGGCGCACCGTATCTTTTTTATGACAAGGGCAAAGAGAAGTATGTAGCTAATGCCGTGCAAAGCGAAGCAAGCGGCATACAGCTTTCAATAAAAAACGACCGCGAGGGAAATTTCCAATACATCAATGCCATCGCATCGCCTTTGTATATTATTAAAGATGAGTTGCAAGGTTACCTGGAGGGCAGGACTTAGCAGATATATGTAAAAGCTATTTGGAAATCATCTTGCAAAATTGGCAGCTTCGCGCACACGTTGTTTCACCGCTCCTTCGGAGCGGCGGCTTGGAGCGGTTTTTTTGTAATCTTCATTTCGTCCAGCAGCCAGCCAGCCCCGCCGAATTTATCAATTATAAATAAGGTATAGCGAATGTCAACCGATATATTGCGGCACCTTGCGGGGTCGAAATAATAGTCGCTCATAGTACCCTCATAGGCCCGGTCAAAATTTGTGCCTATTAACTCTCCCCTCCCGTTCAGCACCGGGCTGCCGGAGCTGCCGCCAGAGGTATGGTTGCTGGCTATAAACGCCACGGGCATTGCGCCTTTTTCGCTCCACATGCCGTACATCTTTGTCTGGTAAAGGTATTTTAGCTTTTGCGGCACTTTAAAAATGTCGGAATTAGGGTCATCCAGCGCCACTACCTCTCCAAGGTTTGTCTGGTAAGGGCCTTTGGCAGCGCCTTTAGTGTCAACGCCTTTTACCTGCCCATAGCTAAGGCGGAGTGTTAGGTTAGCGTCAGGGTAAAAGGTTTTGTCTTTATATTCTTCCATCTGTGCCTTCATATATAGCCGGTCCAGGTATCGCATCCGGGCGTAATAGTTTTTAAGCGCGGGCAGTATTTTCTCATTGCGCATTATTGCGATGGTATTATATAGCTGCCATGCCGGGTCGTTGATAACCTTTGAACTATCACCGGCTTTAGCCTTAAAAATAAAATCATTTAATTTGTCCTGGGCTGAAAATATGGAGCTATTATAAACATCTTCTGCCCAGGCGCCTATATCCTGGTTGTGCGCCTTGTACTGCGCCTTGTAGTAATCCGGCATCCATGCTGCACATTTGTTAAAGTAAAGCACCATCAGCGTAATGAACACATCTTTGTCTGTAGGTACATCATAGTTTTTATAAAACCCGGCCATGTCTGCCGAAATCTTTTGAAGTGTATCGGTGAGCTGCCTTTGTGAGAAATTGGCACGGAAACAGGAGATCACTTTTTCCATTGCTGCTCCCTGCTGCACCAGTTCTATTCCTAATGGTGCTTCTTTGTTGTATTGATCTTCGCTGATCAGTGCGTCGGCTGCTGTTGCAGCATTACGCATTTGCGCCAGCAGGTTGCGGGCAAGGGGCAGGTTTACATTTTTATCTGCCCATGATTGGAATGTTTTCTCATAATCCCGTTTTTTTCCTATTACATCATTCGCTTCAAGGCCGCTCACCTCTCCTTGCCATTTTTTCCAGCCGTTGGCAACACCGGCGCGTTTTGCCGTGTATTTAAGAAAATTCTCCTTATACCAGGCCATATGCCCGTTCCAAACATTGAGTTTCCGGGTACGGGCGGCTATGCTTATCGGGTCTGTAAGCGAGTCTACTTCTTTCAGTTCATACGACGAGATATATTCCTGGGTAATGCCGGGAAAGCCGTATACCATAGTAAAGTCACCCTCTTTATAACCAGAAATATTTATATTAAAAAACTCATCTGTTTCGTACGGCTGGTTGGCCGCAGCATAGTCGGCCGGTTTGTTATCCGGGCCGGCATATACCCTGAAGAGGCTGAAATCACCTGTATGCCTCGGCCACATCCAATTCTCCACGTCGCCCCCAAAAGCACCTATTCCGTTCGGGGGAAAGCCTGCCAGCCGGATATCCCTAAAAGTTTCAGTAACAGATATCCAGTATTGATTTCCCTGGAAATAGGGCTTTATTGAAGCTTCGAGATGGGTATTGTTCATAAATTCTTTTTCCACAACAGCAGTTCTCTTAGCTATAATACTGTCTCTTACTTCATCGCTGAGCACATCGTTTACGCCGGTAAGTATTCTGTCCGTTACATTTTCCATCCGCCGGATGAATGTTACCGTAAGCCCCGGGCAAGGTATTTCGTCTTCCATTTTTTTTGCAAAAAAGCCGTTGGCGAAATAATCTTTTTTGTCAGCAGTGGCAAGCCGCTGCACACTGCCATATCCGCAATGGTGGTTGGTCAGCACAAGGCCCTTTGAAGATATTATTTCGCCCGTGCAGCCCTTTCCAAAAAGCACTACGGCATTGTTAAGGCCAGTGCCGTCTTCATTGTATAACTTATCTACAGGTATTTCCAACCCCATCGCCCTCATTTCCTTTTCATGGCTGGCGAGTGTAGCAGGTATCCACATACCTTCTTTTGCGATGGCGGGAAACCGGCTGAAAACTATTAGGAAAAACAAGGCACATTTGCTGAAAAAAGTAAGAAATTTTGATCTGCCGGACATATATTGTTTTGATTTACAGAAATAAATATACACCTTTGCTACCAAAGTTTTCTGGTTATATATTATATTAGCAGGAGATTAAGCGATATACATTACAGGAATTATGAAAAAATGCGTACTACTTATAGCGCTATTAACGTTATCTCAGTTGAATTTGCTCCGTGCCCAGTCATTATTTTCCGCGCCCGGCACGGTGTGTATCAACCAGCCGGTAACGCTGGTACCAGATAGCCTGGCATTGAATGCAATGTCTTACTATTGGGGATTTTGTTCCGGCTACCTGATGAACGCACCTACCGGCCTTAATATCGGCGATAGCTTTAGCTTTCATATTCCAACAAATATTGATATTGTTTACGATAGCGGAAATTATTACGGATTTGCAATAAATTCCAGGACAACTGAGTTCCTCCGCCTCAACTACGGCAGCAGCCTTAATAACATCCCCACAGTAACAAATTTCGGTAATCTCACCAATGGATTGCCGGTAAACCCTACGTCCCTTTATATAGTCCGGGATACTTTTTCAGCTCACTGGTTCGTATTTGTATGCGGAGGTTTCGAGGCAAGCACTTCCACCCTGGGGCGTATAGATTTCGGCTCACACCTTAACAATCCTGCACCGAATATTGCCAATTTTGGCAATTACACCGGCATGCTCAATTACCCTACTGGCCTGTTCGTTGCCCAGGACCTGGATGGCACCTGGTCCGGATTTCTCGTAAACCATGTTACCGGCGACCTGATACACCTCGATTTCTCTTTTAATGTATCCAATACACCCCTGATGTTTGATTATGGGAATTTGGCAAATGTTATTACCAGCCCAACCGATCTTGCCGCAATAAAAGACAACGGTAACTGGTATCTCTTTATTACCAATGAAGGCGTAGGAAGCGATATTGTACGGGTGGATCTCGGTACAGGTTTATTCCCCTCATTAACAGCTATTGCCGGCACTGCGATCACGGATGCGCTGAACAGCCCCAGCTTTAATTCCCGCATACTCGAACCTTCATCTATTACTCTTAACAGGGATTGCGGCAATTTATACGCTTATGTAACAGATAGTACTACCAGCCAGCTTATCGGCATTACTATGTCTACCGTTACCGGCCCGTATAACGCCGTTGATTATAACAATGTAGGGCTTATGAACAAGCCTTCCAGCATTTCCAGTATCCTCCGGGACAAGGACGACCTTTACGGCTTTATTTTAAATGCAAGAGACAGTTCTCTTACGCAGGTGTCTTTCCAGCAATGTCATAATTCCAGTATCCCTTCGTTTACTGAGTTAAATCCGCCGGTATACATCTATGATTCCCCTGGTGTTTACAATGTATACCTCGTCATTAACCAGGGCCTGCCCAATATGGTAGTAAGTTGCAAAACGATTACGGTATTGCCGTACCCCCCAATTTACATGAACAATGATACCACTTTATGCGAGGGGGATACCATTCGCCTATATGCTACATCCAATCTTGCAGATTCCATCATTTGGCAATCAACATATAACATTGATACTTCGTATCTGTATGGTGATTCCGTAAGGGTATTTCCTGATTATTCTTTCCGTTATCCCGTTATCCTTTATTATTCGAATGGCTGCATTGTGGATACCGCTGTGAACGTTAACGTAAGCATAGTAAAAGCTGATGCAGGCCCTGACAGGTGGATACTCGATGGGGCAACTACTACTTTAGGCGGCCCCTTTACCAGTACCGGCAATTATCTTTATAATTGGTCCCCGTTCCAGTATATGAGCGATTCAACCGTTACGAATCCGGTCGTCAAACCACCCTACGACTATACTTATTACCTGACCGTTACCGAGCTTAACGATACGTTCAGATGCCAGGCCAAAGATACCGTTGTAGTGCAGCTGGACTGCGGCAATGTATACCTGCCTAATGCTTTTGCGCCAAATAGTACCAGCTCATTGGTAAACAGGTATATGCTGCTTAACGCAGAAATAGTGAAGCTGAACACCTTCCAGATATTCGACCGCTGGGGAATCGAAGTGTTTGAGACCACTGATCCTACCCAGGGATGGGATGGCACTTTTAACGGCAAACCTGCTCCCCAGGATGTATATGTCTGGCAGGTTGATGCCTATTGCCTTAGCGGAAAGCATTTCAAAAGATCGGGGAATGTGACTTTGATACGATAGCCTCATAACCCGAAGGTAAATTTTGCGTAATGGCCGCCTATTTATTCCAGTTAGAATTAGCCGAATTAACCGATGAAATAACCAATGTTGTCCCGATTCACAGGGAGCATATCAACAAGCTGTTTTCAGAAGGCCGCATACTGTCTTACAGCGTGTCTGTGCACCGCAACATGATCTGGTGCGTAATAAATGCCGAAGACGAGCAGGAAGCCATGGAAATGGTCCTTGCTTTTCCTCTGTACCAGTACTTTTTAGACGTTTCCTGCCACCCCTTGTTGTTCCACAATACGCTGCCGGCCACGCTGCCCGGCATATCGCTGAACTGAGGGCACGTCTGAGCCGTGATTAACCTGATCGGGGAATTTCCCTGATTTGTTTTACAGGCATAATGATAATTTAACCTTGCATCTAAGGCTATGTTATTGAAATAGCATATATTTCTTGTTGCTAAATCATTGTATGAAACTTGTCTTTTTTCTTTCTCTTGGAATGCTGGCCAGCGGGGCAGGTTTCGGGCAATTTCGTAACCCGCAAAAAGTAGACAGGGATTCTATAAATACTATAACGAGGGAAAAAATATTAAACGACCTGGATGAGTATGCAGATGGTATCGCACATAAACACTTCCATCCATTCTCACATATTAAGAAATCGGTTTTTTACGAACAAATACAGCTGATCAAAGATTCTGCAGCGAGGTATAATGTAGATGAACTACTTGTGCGGCTGATGCAGGTAAATGCGCTTATTGAAGATGAGCATACCAATATTGAATACATAACCCCAAATATTTTTCCTTTTACCTTTTTCTGGTTTGAAGAAGGTATCTACATAAAAGGTACAAACGAGGAAAACAGGAAACTGCTGGGGTCGAAATTAATAGCCGTTAATGACATACCCGTAAGCGAAGCGGTGGATAAAATAACAACCTTAATGCCGGATAAAAATCCGCAAAATATTAAATCGGAAATAGGCAGGTATTTGTGTGATCCATTTGTGTTGCACGGTTTACAATTGTCGGCGGCAAGAAATAATGTTGTGTATACTTTTGTTGGCCCGGCAAACGACACACTTAAAATAGCTCCTAAAGCCATTGACTGGAGGAAGATTAAAATGCTGTGTGAATGTGACAATAAAAAAATCTTCAAAAATAGCGACAGCAGCAAGCATTGGTTTAAATATATAGACACCGGAAATTATATTTATTTTAAGTATGCCAGTTGCTATGATGATAAGCAGCATCCTTTCCGCAAAGTAGAAGAAGCCCTTGTGAAGGAGATAGACGAGAAAAAACCGCAGAAGATAATTATTGATATGAGGGATAACGGCGGGGGCTATCCCAGGATGCTTTGGCCTTTTATCAATAGCCTCAGCAGGAGCCCGCTCAATAAAAAAGGAGGCATTTATGTATTGATCGGAAGGAACACATTTTCGGCAGGAATATTGAATTCGGTATCGCTAAAAGACCAAACCTATGCGAAGCTTGTAGGAGAAGAAACAAGCGGCAGTACGTCTTTTTTTGGTGGGGTACAATGGTTCGTATTGCCGGAAACCAAATTGAGGATAATGTACTCTACAGGATATGTGGCCACCAGCGAAAATTACAAAGGCTCACTAAAGCCGGACATAATAATACCTGTAACATTTGCAGACTATGACAAAGAAATAGATGCAGCATTGCAATATGCTATAGCACATTAATAATATTATACCTGTTTTATTTTCTCCTGATTGAGTTCCCGTATTATTTCGTAGATAAACAGAATGGCCATGGCCAGTGGATAACGTTCTGGTGACTGGAATAAGCGAGAACACTGTATCCGGCCACAGCACATACCAAGCCCTGTTGTGTGGCAGCACCGGTTTCTTAAAAGACCGGGTGTGCAAAAAAAAGAAGTTTATTGAAATCAATCAATAAACTTCTTCCGATATTATTTAGTGTACTTTTATTGTTTTGGCTTGGCAGCAGGTGCAGGCGGTGTTGTGGTAGTTGTTGTTGTTTTGGTCTTCGTTTTTGTTTTCGTTTCTTCGTCTCCGCTCTTGCTTTTTTTCTTTTCGTCCTTGTCTTTCTTTAGCAGCCGGTAGGAAACGCCTATCATGCCGCCGCCGGTGACATTGTAAGTGGTTCCACGGCCAGTGGCGTAGAAATTATGAGACCCGGTACCATCAGTGTATGTAGCACTTTTGTTTTCTACATCACCAAGGCTGCCATCGAACCTTAAATGCGCCGTTATAAAGATATTTTTTGATACGTTAATACAAAGGCCAAGGGCAAATACCCCGTCCGTTTCTGATTTCTTATACAGATCTTTTGCGGTAAGATTGCCGCCAAACTTACTTACTGTTGTCCCGTTTATTTTTATGGTTGCAGAACTAAGGAAGTCAAATTGCGGGCCTATGAACATACTGAAATATACCCTCTTTGTATTTTTCATGTTGTACCTGAACAGGATAGGTATTTTTATATAGCTAAGGTAGGCAGACGCGTTATAATAACTTGTGAAAGGTATATTATTAAGTTGCGCCAGCCCTTTCAGCTCATTACACATGAGTTTAGCATTGTTTTGAATCAGGGTGGCGTCGCCTGTGTATTGTGTACCCTGCGATGAAGATAATATGTCTATTTCGGCACCTATATGCTTTGTAAAAGAATAACCTGCAGCTATTCCCACTTCACCTCCCATCCTGTCTTTAAAATTAAGTTCATTGCCCGCAGCCTGGTCCGGAAGGTTCACCAAAGAAGAGGACTGGAGCTCGCCCTTTAAGCCAAAGTCAAAACCCTTCTGTGCAAATGACAGGGTGGTAAACAACGACAGGGCAGAAATGGCGATAATTTGCTTCGCAAAAAATGGCTTTGCATTTTTTTGCTTAATGTTTTTGGGTAAATGCATTAGGTTCATTTTGGTTTGGTTTTGAATGTGAAGAAACAATTGCCTGATAAGCCTTAACAATTAATTAATAGTAGCCAAATATACAATATAATTTTCCGGAAAAGCAATAGCCGTCATTAAATTCATTTTACGCCTGTAACAACAAATTGCTGCTCTAACAAATATACTTCACCAAAACACGCTTTGCTATGGGCAGTAAAGTTTCATTGAACGGCACGCTTAAAGGCAGCTCCACCCTGTAGACCGCAGGATTGGGTAACGTGCGGATGGAGCGTATAATGTCTATTTTTATCTGCTCGTAAGTATTTGCAAGATTTTTCTCGCGGCTATCAATATAGGCGAGTTTTATTCCTTTATAGCGGGAATGCTGATGCTCAAAAAGCGTTATGTTGTAACCGTATATTCTTACTTCAGAATTTATGCCGTAACGTAGCAGGATATAGCCTTCATTCTTATAAAGGGGAATAATACCAACAGGTTCTACCTGCAATTGCTTTTCCACAAACTCATATATTTCCGCACCTTCGTTTATCGTTCCCTTCATCTCATCAAGGGCATATTGTGTTATATGCTCCAGTTCCTGCATAAGGCCATCATCAGCCAGCATTTTTTCATAGACTATTTCCAGCTTTTGCATATCCAGCATATCTATTTTTTTCGGGAAATGGTCCTGCAAAAACTGCTTGTTTTTCCGGAATGCCCCGAGATTGTTGTAGTGAAATACAATATCAGCAAGCTGTGGATATAATTTTGTTTCGTTAAAGCATTGTTTTACTTCCTGGAGGTAGGCGAGCAGGCGATATTTCTGAAGCTCGAAATCTATGTATCCTTCCATAAACCACGTTTCGCTCAAAGTCATAGCTATACAGTTTAGTCGTAAGTCCGGGTATCCATCCGGGGCGCAGCATCTTCGGTGTACCCAATTTTAATTACCCGCTTTTGGTTAATACAACCTAAATCTACTTAATTTTTATAACTTGTGTGTTACAAACTTAAAACTTAGGGCTAACGACTTATTCATTTAGTATTGAATTTTGTCTATATTTACCCGTTAATTTTAATAGTTTTTTTGCTGATTGCCAATACAACCATTAAAAAATGTTGGCCGTTATTTAATTTCTAAATCCGAGTTTATGAAGAAATTTTTCTCCTTTATCCTTTTTAGTGCATTTTCTACCATCTCTTTTGCACAAACTGTATCCTTCCTGGTAAGTGCCGTACCATGTCATAATGATGGGGTGATAAATGCAAGTTTTACAGGGCTTACGCCACCTTTGACAGTTAGCTGGCAAACGTATGGGACCAGCGGCGCTACAATTGTCCACGCCGGTGTTTCAGGCCTGGGCGATGCATTGACCGGATATTCCGGAGGAGAGCTGAATGCGACTGTGACTGATGCTTTAGGAGTTGTTGCTTCAGGGTTTTATGGCGGTATGCCTCCGTTTACCATTTGTCCGTTGACTACTCTTTCGGGAACTTGCCCGGCATTAGATACTATATCCGCAAGTGTTTGCTCAGGCGGCATGCCTCCATTTAGTTATCAATGGTATAATATTGCCACAACAGGTACAGCAGGTACGGCTGACCTGATATTTGTATCACCCGGGAATTACGGCGTTACGGTTACGGATGCTGCGGGCTGTACATTCGGTTCTAAGGTTAGCGGCATCACTGCCACAGCATTTTCCACGCCCGCTTTTTCCGATAGCATTCCTGCCACAGTTGCCAATTGCACTGATGGAACAGCAACTATTGTCACTTATGCCGGGGGCACCCCTCCGTTCAGTTACCTATGGTCAAATGGCGCCACCAGTGGCTCTTTGAGCGGACTCGTTATGGGTACGTACGGAGTTACCATAACTGATGCACTTGGCTGCCAGGTAACAAGCAGCGTAACCATATCGCAATCGGTAATTGTAACAGCACCCGTTACCACAACCCCTGCGGTTTGCGCTGTTGCGAGCGGGTCAGTATCTGCTGCCGGTTTTGGAGGTACAGCTCCTTATACATATGTATGGAGTAACGGGGCTACTACGCCGTCACAAACAGGCCTTGCCGGCGGTTTCTATGGCGTGAATATAACAGACGCTAACGGATGTATAGGTACTGATGGCGGCCTCGTTGGCACTTCCACTCCTATTACTGTTACGTCGTCCGCTACTCCCAGTTTATGTACCACCCCTACCGGCAATGCCTCACTTGACATTTCCGGTGGTACCGGGGCCTACTCGGTAACCTGGTATACAACACCTGCGCAAACGGGTGTTACCGCACACTCTTTAATTTATGGCACCTATACATTTAGTATCACAGATGGCGCGGGTTGCTCTATTGACGGCAGCGTGTATGTACCGCCCATTGACGTCATCAGCGCCAGCTTTTCATCTACGCCGGCATTATGTACCTTATCCAACGGCAGCCTCACAGCTTATCCTACCGGCGGGGTAGCTCCCTATTTTTATTCCTGGAGCACAGGCGCTACAACGCAAACCATAACTGCCCAGCCAGCAGGGGCCTACAAAGTCACGATAACTGACCATGTAGGGTGTAAGGCGACTAAAGAACAGGCACTTCCTGCTACGTCGCCGCTTGGGGTCGGGATAACGACAACACCGGCTTCCTGCGTTTTAACAAATGATGGAGTGGAGAGCGCTGTGGCATGGGGAGGCACCCCTCCTTATTCGTATGCATGGTCCAGCGGGGGTACTGCTGCCACTATATCAGCGCTCCCTTATGGCCCTTACTGGCTATCTGTAACAGATGCGGCGGGCTGCACATCAACAGGCAATTATTCTTATGTAGGATATGACCCTTCTGCCACAAATTGCTATTGTACTATCTCCGGCAACGTTTACCAGGATCTGAATAGTAACTGTGTGCAGGATCCCGCAGAGTTGAGCATACCGGGTATCCAGGTCGCTGTCAGCGGTGTAGGCTATACGTATACTGACGGCAACGGCAACTATTCCGTAAGAGTCCCATCGGGCCCTTATACGGTTTCTGAAAATACTCCAGCGTTTTACCCTATCTCTCCCTGCCAGCTTAATGACATTCCTGTTACCGCCGTGGCTGCTTCAGGCTGTGTGCACACCGTTAATTTCGCAAACAGCATGGACTCCGTGCACGACATGCACATCAGTTTATGGGATTATGATGCCCCAAGCCCGGTACCCGGCCATTTATACAAACAAGTAATGATAGTAAGTAACGACGGCAGTTTGCCGGAAGATTCTATTCTTGTAAATTATCACACGGATGCACAAATATTTGCACCTTTGTTCACTCAAGGCGGAATATTCTCAGGAGCATCTTCCCAGTATAGCTCTACGGTTAATTTCCCTGCTTTAAATCCCGGTGCGACGCAACAATTTTTCATGACGTACAATGTCCCGGCCAATATGCCTGCCGGCACCAGCCTGCTATTTATGGATACCGTTTCCTACAAATCCCCGATTGATTTCTGGCAGATAGATAATACCCCTTCAAACAATATCAATTCTTTGACTACAGCTACCGTAAATTCACCAGGCACTAACTTTAAAGAAGTAAATCCCAAAGGCACAGGAGCGGCAGGAGTGATATCTTATACAGACTCCGTTCTCGAATACATGGTCCATTTCCAAAACACAGGCGCGGTGACTGCTGAGAACATCATTATTATTGATACCCTGGATGATAACCTAAACTGGACATCATTAGCCCCGGTTTTTGAGTCTGCACCATGCAAAGTAACATTGACACAAAACGGTACAAAGAAAGTAGCTCAGTTCACCTTCGCTGAGATTAATCTCCCCGCAAAGGCCAATGATGAAATGAGGAGCAATGGGATGCTTACCTACACCATTAAGCTGAACAGCGAGCTGCCATCAGGCACTCAGATAAAAAACCATTCATCAGTTTACTTCGACTATAATGCGCCGGTAATAACCAATACTACTTTAAACACCATTGGCGCTGCTGCCCCACAGGGAATTACTAAGATCCATTCCCAAAACCAGGGCGCCTTCACAATATATCCGAACCCGGCTAATAGGGCGTTCAATGCCCTGATCAACAGTGAAGCAGCTACCAGCGCCAATTTGATGGTCTATGACGTAACAGGCAAAGCGATGGTAAGTAAGGGTATAGCATTGCAGAAAGGTACTCAGACAATATCAGTGGACGTAAGCCATTTGGCTTCCGGCACCTATTTTGTAAGCCTGGATGAAAATGGCAAAACACAAACACAGAAGCTGGTAATTGTTAACTAATATTTTCGATCTTTTTTCGAAGCCTGTCCGGTTATACTGAGACAGGCTTTTTTATTCAAATCAACCATTCAACTTACCTTTACGAAATGGCAAAATTCTTTTTAAGGAAAAAAATAGGAGACCGGGTGGTTAATGGCCACCCGTGGATATTTGGCAATGAATTGGGCGATAGTGAAGGAAATGCTGAACCGGGAGATATTGTGGAGGTATATTCCTATAATGGGTCTTTTGTAGGCAAAGGCTATATTAATCCGGCTTCCCAGATCCGTATACGGCTGCTTACGAGGAATAAAAACGAAGCTATTGACGACCAGTTCTTTCATAAAAGGATACTTGAAGCCTGGGAATACCGCAAGCATATTGGATATGTGGAAAATTGCCGGCTGATTTTTGGAGAGGCAGACCAGTTGCCCGCGCTTATCATTGATAAATTCAATGACTATTTTGTGATACAGACGCTGGCTCTTGGTATAGAAAAATGGAAGGGCGCTATTGTAGCCGCGCTGGAAAAGATATTCAGCCCTAAAGGAATTTATGAACGAAATGATGTGCCGGTGCGTACCCTGGAAGGAATGCCCCAGATAAAAGGTTTTTTATCCGAGCCTTTTGATACAAATATTGTGCTAAATGAGAACGGGCTTAGATTTCATGTGGATATTGAGAACGGGCAAAAGACAGGCTACTTCCTGGACCAGCAGGATAACCGCCGCGCGATACAGCACATAGTAAATGGCGGCGATGTACTGGAAGCGTTTTGCTACACCGGCACTTTCTCTTTACATGCCGCGAAATATGGCGCCAAAAGTGTGCTGGGCCTTGATATTTCTGAACAGGCTGTAGCGACTGCCCGCCGAAACGCCGTGCTCAATGGCTATGAGGACATTTGTAAATTCCAGGCAGTAAATGCTTTTGATGTTTTAAAACTATGGGTGACTGAGGGCAAGCGGTACGATACGGTGATCCTTGATCCGCCTGCCTTCACTAAAAGCCGTGAAAACATTCAAAAAGCATTGACCGGCTACAAGGAGATCAACCTGCGCGGTATGAAGCTGATAAAACCCGGCGGTTTTTTAGTTACCGCTTCCTGCACTAATCTTGTAACTCCTGAAATGTTCCTCGATGTTATTGATGCCGCAGCAAAAGATGCAAAACGTATACTGCGGCAGGTGGAATGGCGTACCCAGGCATCAGACCACCCGATAATAAGGAGTATTCCTTCCACGCAGTATTTGAAATTTCTTATAGTGCAGGTAATGTAATTACCATTTATTAATTACCTGCCGGAGCGCAACCAGTTTTTCCAGTAATGGCTCCAGGAGTGCGAGGTTTAACATATTGGCGCCGTCGGACTTTGCATGAGCGGGGTCAGGATGTGTTTCAATAAATAATCCATCAGCGCCTACGGCTATACCTGCGCGGGCAATAGTTTCTATCATTTGCGGGTTGCCGCCGGTTACTCCAGTTGCCTGGTTGGGTTGCTGCAAAGAGTGTGTGCAATCGAGCAGAACCGGGACTTTCATTTCCTGCATTATGGGTATCGCCCTGTAATCAACGATCAGGTCGTGATAGCCAAACATCGTACCCCTGTCTGTAAGCATGATTTTATCATTGCCGCTTTGCTGTATTTTGTCTACGGCAAAACTCATGGACCCGGGAGACAGGAATTGACCTTTTTTTACATTCACCACTTTGCCGGTTTTGGCTGCGGCTATCAAAATATCTGTTTGCCTGCACAGGAATGCGGGTATTTGCAGCACATCCACATATTCTGCTGCCATGGCTGCCTCGCCGGCGGCATGAATGTCTGTAACTAAGGGAACATGAAAAGTATCGCGGACTCTGGAAAGTATCTTCAATGCCTGCTCATCGCCTATGCCGGAGAAACTGTCGAGACGGCTGCGATTGGCTTTCCGGTAGGAAGATTTGAATATGAGGGGTATTTTCAGCCGGCCGCATATCTGCACTATTTTCTCAGCGGTTTTCAGAACCACAACATCACTCTCTATTACGCATGGGCCGGCCATAAGGATGAAGTTGTTAACGCCGGTATCTTTAAATAAGCCGTAAGTCATAAGTTGTCTCCAAAATCCAATTTTTAAATTCCAAAATTCAAATTCCGGCGAAAGAGCTTAAATTTCAGAGCACAAAATTAAAAAACGCGAAAGAATCTTAGGCAAAGATTCCGGGATGCGCAGCACTTGCTAAAAAATTACTTTAAGCTTTTGCAAAGAACAATATGCAATATTAGCGCAAACAATTCTGAGTGGAAAACTTTATGTGATAACGAAGACACTGGTTGCCGGAATTAACAATTTGTTGGGCAAGCTTTTAGAAAACTACTAAATAATACAAGCATAAACCGTAGCGCAGTCGGCCTGTTTTTTGATAAAGTGCTATGGATTTTGGGAGTGGTTCCCTGAAGATATAATAGAATGGGTATATAACACAGCACAGTCGGCCTGTTTTTTGAAGAAGTGCTGTGTTATTACGATAATTAGCATATAATATTAAATTTAATATATTTGAATTAAGCTATTATGAAGTTATGAGATTGAGGGCAGCGACAAAGTCTGCTTCGGCTCCGTGAATTCCGGTTTTAAGCCGGCTGAATTGCTCAGACACGGGCCGGCCCGCACACATTTCCTGCGCCTCAAACCGCGCCGATGGGACTATAAAAAAATAATTTGCCAAGTAATGATTTTTTAAATTACTTTTATATAAGTCGTTTTATTACAACACCTATGATATTTGATAAGCAGTTAATGTGCTGTCATGAAGAAAACCTTACTCCCGCTGATCTTTCTTTTTCTAGCTTCATTTGACGTTAGCGGACAATATTGTACTAATCCCAATATGGTATGGGGATTCGGATCGCACGCCGGATTGAATTTTACAACAGGTTCCCCGGTTACAATTACTACACCTATCAGTATTCTTGAAGGGTGTTCTTCTGTGAGTGACCTGGCAGGCAGCCCATTATTTTATACAGACGGCAAAGTTGTCTGGGACAGAACATCCACTATAATGCCCCATGGCGCTTCTATAGTAAGTTACCTTACATCTGATGCGGCACAGGGTGCACAGATAGTTCCCATTGCAGGCACAAGCCTGTACTATATTTTTTCGGGGAATGTATATACCACCGGCCACTTGTCTTACACGATGGTGAACATGGCGCTGAACGGAGGATACGGAGACGTGGACACTACCGTTATGGGCATATCAATGGGCGTTGGATTTGCAGAAAAACTGACTGCTACTTTAGGCGATAACTGCAATGTGTGGCTGATAACGCATAGAAGAGATTCGGCGGTATTTTGGGTATATAATATTACGACCGCAGGTATCAGCGCACCAGTTGTTTCATCAATAGGCACCTTTAACTATAATTATGCCGGGGTTATGAAAGTGTGCCCAAACCGGCATAAAATTGCTTTGCAGAACTGCGAGGGGAGTGTAACACATGGAACCGAATTATATGATTTTGACCCCAGCACCGGGATAGTATCGAATTGCCAGGTGCTTGATGCTACCGGCAACAATTATGGCGCAGAATTTTCTTCTGATAATACAAAACTATATTCCAGTACACTGTCCGGAGGAACCGTTTATCAATATGACGTATCTCTTTCCACAACAACAGCAATTGTAGCATCAAAAACCAGTGTAGGAACTTCGTCAAGTGCCGGGGACTTTAAACTGGCCCCGGATAATAAAATATATATTGCGAGAAACGGATCGAGTTATTTAGATTGCATCAATTCTCCTAATGTTTCCGGTACCGGATGCGGTTTCACCTCCAACGCTCTTCTTTTAGCTACGGGAACGCACAGCGAATACGGGCTTCCCAATATGGTAATAACCGTGGCACCGAATGATACGCTATATACCCATCATGATACCAGTATCTGTATACCTATAGGAGGAGCGGTAACCATAGCGGCACACGATACAAATTTCGGTTCCGTGACGGGGACCTGCGTAGTGCCGAGTTATCTGTGGAATGACGGCGTTACTACTACCCGCACCCGCAATATCACCTCCGCCGGGATATATTGGGTAGGGATATATAATGGATGCGGTTTAGTTATTGATACCATTCATGCAATATCATTGTATGCAGATACGGTTACGGGGGCTACCTCCGTTTGCTCGGGATCATCAATAACCTGGGCTGCTACAATAGGCGGAGGGATATGGAGCAGTACCAGCACCAGCATAGCGACCGTTGGAAGCGCTTCCGGCATTTTAACGGGAGTGTCGCCAGGTACTATGACCATAACGTATATTGCCCCTTCCGCATGTCCATTTGGCGCCAATGTAACCGTCAATCCTGCACCCACGGCCATAGCGGGTATTTTATCAGTGTGCTCGGGAGCAACAACCCCGTTATCAGACGGCAGCAGCGGGGGTACATGGAGCAGCAGCAATACTGCAATAGCCACTGTTACCAGCACCGGCTTAGTGACGGGAATACTGCCAGGCACCTCAACGATAACATATTCTTTAGCAAGCGGCTGCCCTGCCGCTACTGCGATAGTTACCGTTAACCCGCTGCCATTGGCAATTACCGGGACTACTCATGTGTGTGCGGGAGCTACCACAACATTAAGCGATGCTAACAGCGGCGGTACGTGGAGCAGCGCGAATACACTTATTGCGCCGGCGGGAACATTGAATGGTATTGTAACAGGTATATTGGCAGGATTCTCTACGACAATCAGTTATACCCTGCCTACCGGCTGCCTGACAACCACAAGTATAACTGTTAATCCCACCCCCTCTGCCATATACGGGCCCGGCAGCCTTTGTGCAGGTTCGTCCGCTTCTTTATTTGACATTTCTATTCCAGGTACCTGGAGCAGCAGTAATACTGCAATAGCTACAGTGGGTACGTCAGGCATATTAACGGGAATAACTGCAGGGACAACAATTGTGTCCTATACATTACCTCCAGGCTGCAGCACAACAACTGCTATCTCGGTAAATCCTCTGCCGGCGGCCATTACCGGCATAACGAATATTTGCATAGGGGGCACAACAGCCTTAGCCGACACGACGGCGGGCGGCGCCTGGACCAGCAGCAATACGATTGTAGCTGCTGTTGACCCATTTGCCGGGGTTGTAACAGGAGGGGTAGCCACCGGCAACGTAACGATCTCTTATACCTTAGGGTCTGGCTGTGCGGCTACTGCAACAGTGACCGTTAACCTGGGGCCATTGCCAATAAATGGCATACTTTCCCTTTGTACAGGCGGTACCACTTATCTAAGTGACGACATAGGCGGCGGAGTATGGAGCAGTGATAACAGTGCGGTGGCGACTGTTGATTCATTTGGCTCTGTCTACGGCCTGTCAACCGGTACTGCAACTATTTCTTATGCACTTGGCAGCTGCACTGCTGCTGCAATAGTGACTGTTAATCCTTTACCTTTCCTCATAATAGGCCCTTCGACAATGTGCGTTGGGCAGACGGCTACTTTAAGCGATGTATCTACGGGAGGTACATGGAGCACGGGGAGCGCACATATAACCCTGGGCCCGGCTTCAGGCTTTGTTAATGGCACATCTGCCGGCGAGGCAACGATAACCTATACATTACCTACAGGATGCACTATTACCAAGACCATGACTGTAGACACTTCCCCGGGGACAATAACGGGAACCACGCATGTTTGCGCAGGGCTTATAACTACTTTGAGTGATGGCGGCGGCGGAACATGGAGCAGCAGCAATACGGGGATAGCGACTATAGGCCCTGCCGGTGTTGTGAGCGGTGTAACGGCAGGCACAACCGTAATTACCTATTCGATTGGTGTGAGTTGCAGTACCAGTGCGACAGTTACTGTAAATCCGCTGCCATCTGCGATAAGCGGAACGGCGGGAGTATGTGCGGGATCAACAACAGCTTTAAGTGGCGGCACAGGTACATGGAGCAGCGGCGGTGCTGCTATTGCAACAGTTGGGGCAACGGGTGTTGTAAGCGGTGTAACAGGCGGTACTGCTGTTATTACTTTTACGCTGCCTACAGGCTGTGCCGCAACACGAATAGTTACTGTTGAGCCTCTGCCATTGACTATAACCGGCGCTGTGACGGTATGTCCCGGCGCAACGACAACATTAAATGATCTTACCACTGGTGGCACCTGGAGCAGCGGGAACACCGGTATAGCCACGACCGGCCCAACCTCGGACATAGTAAGCGGTGTAACGCCCGGCACGTCAATAATTACTTATACAGCGCCCGGTACAGGTTGCGCAAGGGCGGCTGTGGTAACTGTGAACGCCCTGCCTGCGGCGATCCCGCCAACCGGCGGAATGTGCAGTGGTGCGACGGCAACATTAACTGACGCCACGAGTGGCGGCGTGTGGAGCAGCGGACCGGGAGCTTTTGCAACGGTTACCGCAACCGGCACGGTACGGGGAGTGACGGCAGGTACGGCAACTATTTCTTATACGCTTGGCACTGGCTGTGCGAGGACAACTATAGTAACGGTGAACCCCCTGCCAATAATTACGGGCCCAACGGCTGAGTGCGTAGGTGCAACAATGTCAGAGACCCCTGTTCCCACCGGCGGCACGTGGAGCATTACTACAACAAGTGCAGCGACTATAGGGCCAGCCGGAATTGTGACGGGCGTAACCACAGGTACAACTGTGATCACTTATACCTCAGCGGCGGGTTGCAAGGCGATGGCTACAATAACTATCAGCCTTTCGCCAACTGCTATAACAGGCCCGTATACAGTTTGTGCAAATGATACCATGAGTTTAGGCAATACGGTAGGAGGCGGAGTATGGAGCAGCAGTAATACAGGAGTGGCAACAATCGGTTCGCTGACGCCCGTAGTAACGGGCGTGGCGGCAGGCACTACTATAATCACTTATTCGCTCGGCACGACGGGCTGCACGGTGACAAAAAATATTAGTGTTAATCCTGCGCCGGCTGCGATAACGGGCGGCGCAAATATGTGCGCAGGTGCTGCTACCACATTGGCGGATGCGGCCACCGGAGGGATATGGAGCACTGCCGCCGCAGCGATTGCGACGGTTACAACGGCAGGCGTAGTTACCGGGGCAGCAACTGGTACAACTACTGTTTCCTATGTGTTGAGCATAACCGGGTGTTCGGCAAGTGATGTGGTTACTGTGAATCCCACGCCATTAGCTGTGACGGGCACCTTTCATGTATGTGCGGGCAGTACAACTACTTTGAGCGATGTGGTAACCGGCGGCACATGGGCGAGCAGCAATACCGTGATTGCAAGCACAGATGCAGCAGGTATCCTGACGGGAGCAGCTCCAGGTACAGCAACTATTACGTACTCTCTTGGCGCAGGCTGTGCAGTAACCAAAGCGGTTACAGTAGACCCGACATCAGCGATAACCGGCAGTGTGGGTATTTGTGTGGGTGCTACGACTACACTGAGCGATGCAATTTCGGGCGGTACATGGAGTAGCGGCACTACTGTGGTTGCTACGATAAATGCTACAGGTGTTGTGACCGGAATTATTCCCGGGACTTCAACGATCACGTATACAACAACTGCGGGTTGCGCAACTGAAGCTATGGCAACTGTGAACCTGGCACCCTCTGCCATCAGCGGGATACTACATGTATGCGCAGGGGCAACAACCGCACTGGGCAATACAGCAGGTGGCGGCATATGGACGAGCAGTAATACAGCCACTGCAACGGTTGGCCCAACGGGTATAGTGGCCGGCATTATCCATGGGACTTCGACGATCACTTATTCATTGGGAAGCGGATGTACCGTAACGGCTGTTGTGACTGTGAACCCGGCGCCTGCTGCGATAACAGGGGCAGGAAATTCATGTGCAGGTTTAACAGCAATACTTAGCGATGTAACCAGCGGCGGTACCTGGAGCCCCACCACAGGCGGGATAGCCACTGTGAATAGCACCGGTATAGTCAGTGGTATAGCAGCGGGCACAGCAGTTGTTTCTTATACAATAATTGGCGGCTGCGCTGCTTCGGTAATTGTAACAGTGAACCCATTGCCATTGCCGATAAGCGGTGCAGCGGGCATTTGTGTAGGCCAGGCAACAGATTTAACAGACGATATAAGCGGCGGAACATGGAGCAGCAGTAACTCATCAGTAGCTACGATAGGAATGGTTTCGGGAGCGGTGGGCAGCACATTGGCGGGCACCACGAGCATAACCTATATCTTGCCGACCGGCTGTCTTACCACAACTACCCTGACCGTTAATGCCATACCAGCACCGATCTCAGGAAGCACCAGTGTTTGCATCGGATCTATCACATCGCTCAGCGACCCAACAGGCACCGGAACATGGAACAGCAGCAATACTGCGGTTGCAACTATATCTGCGACAGGTATTGTGAGCGGCACGGCATTGGGAACTTCAACAATTAGTTATACTGCCGGGGGCTGTCCCGCAACAGTTACGGTGACTATTAATTCTTTGCCAGGGGCTATAAGTGGCATGGCAAGAGTGTGTGCCGGTGCTACAACTGCATTATCTGACCTACCTGATGGCGGCACATGGAGCAGCTCTTTGGCAGGTATTGCGACGGTGGATGAAACAAGCGGCATAGTTAGCGGAGTGGCAGCAGGCATGGCTACTATTGCTTATTCAATGGGAGCAGGTTGCACGGTATTAACAATAGTAACTGTAGATGCGGTACCATTGCCAATATCGGGGGTTACCGAAGTATGCCTGGGTTATACCACGCCCCTGAGCGACGCGCCAGGCGGCGTATGGAGCAGCAGCAATACATCGGTTGCAACAATAACAGGGAGCGGAGTTGTGAGCGGAGCTGCCGGAGGGCCATCTACTATAAGCTATACCAATAGCGCCGGTTGCGCTGCGACGCGATTAGTTACGGTGGTTGCCGTGCCCCCTGTTTTGGGAGTCAGCAATATGTGTGCCTTCAGTACAACTCTTCCGTTGTATGATTCTGCAGCCGGTGGTTTCTGGACGAGCACTTTAGCGAGCATATCATCATCCGGGGTGATGACGCCTTATTCGGCGGGCGGAGTAACTATTACTTATACTTTACCGCTCGGCTGTTATACTACAGCAGCATTGACGATAAATCCGTTGCCGGGGCCGGTTACAGGGCTAAATCATGTGTGCCTTGGGAATACTATACATTTAAGCGATACTTCTTCAGGTGGCACATGGAGCAGCGGAAACACTGCAGTAGCACATATTTCCGGAGGGGGTGCAGTTTCCGGTTTGGCCGCCGGGGTTAGCACTATCAGTTATACCCTGGGTACGGGTTGCGCAGCTACTGAGACCGTGACCGTTGAGGTATTTCCTGCGGCAGGTACCATAAGTGGTTCATCGGTTGTTTGTGCCGGGTTTGATATTGTTTTGTCGGATGCGGCGGCGGGCGGTGCATGGAGCACGAGTAACACTGCTGCAGCCGTTATCGGCGGAGTGGTGTCGGGGGTGTCAGCAGGGACGGATATTATCAGCTATACGATAAACAATAGTTGCGGGGCGATCTCTGCTACAAAAACAGTTACAATCAACCCGCTGCCTGTTGCCGGAACAATTGCAGGGCCGTCGAATGTTTGTATTGGGGATAGCATTGTGTTAGCTGACCTGGCTTTGGGCGGAGTATGGAGCAGTATTACATTGGCTGCATCGGTAGGTTCGACAGGCTCGCTATTTGGTGGCGTTGTTTCGGGTGTTTCCGCGGGCGTAGATACTATTAAATATACGGTTACCAATGGCTGCGGGACAGCCTTTACTTCGAAAACCGTTACGGTAAATCCACTCCCGGAAGCAGGAACGATACTTGGCATAGATTCCATATGCCTGGGAATTACTTTCCCCCTGGCGGATACTGCTACAGGTGGCATATGGAACAGCAGCAATGGCCGCATAAGTATAAGCGGTGCGGGCATTATCAATGCGGTGTCACCGGGTGCCGATACGATAACTTATGCTGTCACCAATACCTGCGGTACTGCAACAACGAGCTATATTATTGCCGTTAAAACCGGGCCTGTGGCAGGAGTTATAACAGGTGGGGCAACTATATGCAGCGGCTCTAAAGATACATTAACCGGTTCGCCAACCGGTGGCGGCTGGAGCAGCAGTAATGGCAATGCTACGGTTACGCCTGTTGCTAACGGCATTGTTATAACAGGGGTATCAGCAGGAGCAGATACTATTGCTTATACTATGACCAATGAGTGTGGCGGATCAGTGGCAATTTTCCCGGTAACAGTTTATACGATTGATGAATGTGACTCAATGACGGGAGTGACCACCCCCCCCTTCGGCAAGCCCAGGACAGGCAATAGAGGTGTTGCGGGTGTGGCCGAACCCTAATAATGGGATGTTTACGGTGATACTGTCATCGGCTATTGATGAACGTGTAGCGGTGACGATAACTGATATAGCAGGGCAAAAAGTGAAGGAATTTACTTGTACGACCAATAAGGCAACTGATATTAAATTTAATGCGGCAAGCGGTATTTATTTCCTGTCGGCTACTACTACCCAGGGTAAGTATACTGTGAAAGTGACAGTTAATTATTAACGGTCAATGGTTAATGATTAAGAAAGGATGGCGCAATAGTAATCCTAAGATGAACGGTGCCACTGAAGCGGTATAGCGGCAATAAAGCCGGGACAACAATTTCTTTTTGTCAGCACTCACTGAGGCTTATAGGCAGTTGTACGGCGAGGCCGCCTTCGGCAGTTTCTTTGTATTTGTGGCTCATGTCGAGAGCGGTCTCCCACATTGTATTTACAACTGCATCGAGCGAGATGCGCGCTTTTTCGGGATTGCTTTGCAGGGCGAGTTGCGATGCGGTGATGGCTTTTATAGCGCCCATGGTATTGCGCTCTATACATGGCACCTGCACGAGGCCGCCAACCGGATCGCAAGTAAGGCCGAGATGATGCTCCATAGCTATCTCTGCGGCCTGGAGGCACTGCTGCACCGAGCCGCCCAGGGCTTCGGTAAGCGCGCCTGCGGCCATGGAGGAAGAAACACCGATCTCTGCCTGGCAGCCACCCATAGCTGCAGAAAGGGTGGCGCCCTTTTTGAATATACTGCCTATCTCGGAGGCTGTCAAAAGGAACCTGATGATCTTGTCATTATCATAGCCATTGCAAAAGGCAATAAAATACAAAAGCACAGCGGGTACTACTCCGGCAGCACCATTTGTAGGTGCAGTAACGACGCGGCTGAACGAGGCATTCTCTTCATTTACCGCAAGGGCAAAGCAGCTTACCCAGTCGAGCGTATATTTAAAAGATTCACCGCCGCTGCGAATAACTTTTAGCCATTCATCGAAACTATTGTATGGCTTGCCATCTGTGAGCTTTTTATTGAGACCTGCGGCACGGCGGGTGACATTAAGGCCGCCGGGGAGGACGCCACCAATGTGGGCGCCACGGAAGATACAGTCGCGCATGGTTTCCCATATCTGCATCACACCTGCTTTTGTTTCAGCTTCGCTACGCCATGTTTTTTCGTTCTCCATCACGACTCCCGAAATATCGAGGCCGGTTTTTTCACATGCTGCAAGGAGGTATTCCGCCTTTTCTATTGGGTACGGAAGATGAACCAGGCTGCCGTCCCCATCTTCTTCACCTTCCTTTACCACAAAACCACCGCCTATGGAATAATAGGTTTCGGCAATTTCGTCACCGTCGGTAAATGAGCATAAAAAAGTCAGGGCATTTGGATGGAACGGAAGGCTCTCATCGAACAGGAAAACGACGTCGTATCCGGGATCGAATTGGATATCCTTTACGCCGCTTAACTTTAGTTTTTTCTTTTCGGTAATGCACTCCATGCGTG
>Ga0207081_1042_pt1 | contig 25830 bp, 26 predicted proteins | sample Alteio_BWMinHeat_59_FD_153524 | JGI IMG/M metagenome (GOLD analysis project Ga0207081, IMG submission 153524) | Enriched cells from forest soil in Barre Woods Harvard Forest LTER site, Petersham, Massachusetts, United States -... | ecosystem: Environmental > Terrestrial > Soil > Temperate forest >... | reverse complement strand
TGTATCTAAACCCGGAATAAATTTTGTGTACTTTTTTTTAATGAAAAAATTGAAAATATGTAACGGTAGCCTGTTCCTGTTTTTTTCGGGAAGTCTGGACCGGCCATCTGCTAATAATATTTTGGCCCAGACTGCGCTGTGTTATACACTTTTTTATTATATCATTTTCAAACAGCCCGCTGCAACAGGCGCTAACAAATGCTCACTGCCAGGCCAATAAACCGGAAGGTGACATTATCAGGAATGGCGGCAACAACAAAGCCACCCGTTAAGGGTGGCTCTATACAACTTTAGTTGGTAGTTCCTATCGCAATTAAGCGCTCACCAGCACCACCGGTGCGGCTGAGCGTATTTCTTCATTGGCCTGGTCGGCATACTTGGCGAAGTTCTTTATAAACAGTTGCGCCAGTTCATTAGCCTTTTTATCATATGCTTCTTTGTCGGCCCATGTATTGCGCGGCACTAATATATCAGATGGCACGCCCGGAACAGTTTTAGGCATCAGCATCCCGAAAACAGGGTGTGCATCATAGGCCACTTTGTCCAGTTCGCCATTCATTGCGGCGGTGATCATGGAGCGGGTGTAGCCCAGCTTCATACGGCTGCCGGTGCCATAGGCGCCTCCGCTCCAGCCTGTATTTATGAGCCATACATTTACATCGGTATCGGCTTCCAGTTTCCTGCCCAAAAGCTCCGCGTACTTCGTAGGGTGCAGCGGCAGGAACACCCGGCCAAAACAAGCTGAGAAAGTGGTCTGCGGCTCTGTAACGCCTACTTCAGTGCCGGCAACCTTTGCAGTGTACCCGCTAATGAAGTGGTACATTGCCTGCGCCTTGGTAAGCTTTGAAATAGGCGGCAATATGCCGAATGCGTCGCAGGTAAGGAAGAATATATTTTTAGGCTGGCCGCCATAAGATGGCTCTTTCGAATTGCTGATAAAATCAATAGGGTAAGCCGCCCGGGTGTTTTCGGTTATGCTTTTATCTGAGTAATCTACTTTGTTAGTGCCAGGATGAAATTTAATATTTTCCAGCAAAGTGCCCGGCTTAATGGCCGCATATATCTGCGGTTCCTTTTCGGCGCTCAGGTCTATGCATTTTGCATAGCAGCCCCCCTCAAAGTTGAATATAGAATTATCGGCCCAGCCATGTTCATCGTCGCCTATAAGGGCCCTGTCAGGGTCGGCGCTGAGGGTGGTTTTACCGGTGCCGCTCAGCCCAAAGAACAGCGCTACATCTCCATCCTTTCCCTCGTTCGCAGAGCAGTGCATGCTCAGCACTTTGTGATCATGCGGCAATATGAAATTCAGTACGCCGAAGATGCCTTTTTTCATTTCGCCCGTATAAGCGGAGCCGCCTATCAGCACAATCTTCCGGGTGAAGTTAACCATGGTAAAATTGCCCTGGCGCGTACCGTCAGTTGCCGGATCGGCCAGGAAACCGGGTGCCTGTAGTACCAGCCAATCGTGGTTTTGAGTTTCTATTTCCGCAGCCGTCGGGCGCAGGAACAGGTCATTGCAAAACAGGTTTGCCCAGGGGGTTTCATTTACTACACGGATATTCAGGCGATAAGCGGGGGGCAGCGCAGGCATAGGCATCGCGCACCCATACTTCCTTACCTGCCATATACGCACAAACTTTATCATATAACTTATCGAATGCTTCAGGAGAAATTGGAATATTCACATCACCCCAATCCACAGTATGTTCCGTTTTAGCATCCTTAACAGTAAACTTATCTTTGGGAGACCTCCCTGTGAATTTCCCCGTATTTACACACAGTGCACCGGTATCATTAAGCTCACCCTGACCGAGAGCCAGCGTTGATTTAACCAGTTCATCGGGAGAAAGATTCCAGTGCGCAATACCTACATTCAGGCCCTGGTCAGATAAGTTAACTGACGGATTTTTTTTGCCAAATTCCTGCATATGTTATCTTTTTATGAAATAATTGAAACAGTCTGCAAAAATAATACTAAAAGCATTAATTAGGGTGTTATTTTTCCACAAGTGTGCAGTACTCGCCGGCAGATGCGAAATTAATAGCGGTTGAATTCAGCCGTTCACCCACTTTTAGTTTTAAAATTCTATTTTTATCGCCCAAATCACAAGTATGCAGTTACAGGCAGTGTTATCAGGTGTTATTTTATTGTTAGTTTTTAACGCCTCTGCGCAACTTAATGACAACGCCTACCGGAACAGCAGCAATGAATACTACTGGCAAAACCGTATGCCTGACAAGGCATACTGGCAACAGGATGTGCAATACAAGCTAACTGCTATAATGCATGAGGAGGAAAACAGGATAGAAGGCACCGAAGAGCTTACTTACTGGAATAATTCGCCCGATACGCTCACCTACGTTTATTTTCATTTGTACCAGAATGCATTTGTAAAAGGATCCCACTTGCACGAACTGGAACTGGCAAATGATGTGAAGCCACGTATGGGCAAAAAAGAGGCCGCCGGATTAGGAATAACCACTGATAACATACAGGTGGATGGCAAAGAGGTGAAAACCGAAATGGATAACACTATAATGAAAGTACATCTGCCTGCGCCACTACTGCCTGGACGGAAGGTAGTTATAAAAATGAGCTTTAACACCTACTACGATAACGGCGCCACACGCCGCAGGATGCAGATGTACAATGCATGGGGGTTCATGCATTACAATGGTACCCAGTGGTTTCCAAAAATATGCGTGTATGACCGTATGCACGGATGGGACACTTACCAGCACCTGAACAGGGAATTTTACGGCGACTTCGGCCTGTATGATGTAACGCTGGATTTTCCGTCAAATTATATCGTAGAAGCTACGGGCGTATTGCAAAACAGGAAGGAAGCGCTGCCGGATACCCTGCGTGAAAAATTAGATATAAAGAACTTTGCCCGCAAAAAATGGAATGAGCCGCCATCAATCGTCATTCCGTATGTAAAAGGTGAGCGAAAGCAATGGCATTTCATTGGGAATAATGTGCATGACTTTGCTTTTACTGCCGACCCTTCATTTCGTATAGGTACTGCATATTGGCACGGCATAGAGTGTGTAGCCATAGTACAGGAACCACATGCGGCAGGCTGGCAAAATGCTCCTGACTATATCACTAAGATCATTAAAACCTTTTCTGAAGATATAGGCATGTATTGCTATCCAAAGATAGTAGCTGCCGATGCACAGGACGGCATGGAATACCCTATGATAACATTAGACGGCGGATCGGAGCCGGGATACCGTAGTTTGTTCACCCATGAGATAGGGCACAACTGGTTTTACGGGCAGGTGGGCAGCAATGAAACTTACCGCGCAGCTATGGATGAAGGCTTTACGCAGTTCCTTACCGCATGGGGGCTGCGCAGGATAGATGGTGATACTCAGGTAACAGGAACACCAAAGTCGAAATATAAGCGGCATTTTACCGAGCCGGTGAATGTGCTGGACAGAACTGTTTTGAGCCGGTATACACAGGAAGCGCTCAACCAGGATGAACTGCCACTCAATACCCATTCAGATGATTTTCATAGTGCTTTAGGGCAGGGAGGCGGGTATGGTACTGTTTACTTCAAAACGGCAAGTATGCTTTACAATCTGCAATACACGCTTGGCGACTCACTGTTCGAAGCTACGCTGCACCACTACTTTGAGCAATGGAAATTTGCCCACCCTTACTTTGAAGACTTTCGTGCTTCGGTGATCCGGTTCACGCATGTGGACTTATCATGGTTCTTCGATGAATGGTTCGAGACAACAAAGACACTTGACTATGGGGTATGCAGTGTTCACAAGATACACGGTACAGACAGTTTTGCCATAAAATTTCACAGGGGCGGAGAAATGCAGATGCCGGTAGACTTTACGGTAACGGCGAAGAACGGCGCAAAGTACAGCTTTTATATACCCAATACCTGGTTTGAAAAACGAACCGCCGCTACTACATTGCCTAAGTGGTATGGATGGGGAAAGTTATACCCGGAATATACCGCACATATTCAAATACCAGATGGAATAAAGAATGTGCAGATAGACACCACCTACCGGTTTGCCGACAGGGATATGACGGATAACTATAAAACCAAAGGCTTTTGCATAAGCCCCCTTGCAATCAGAACGAAGCTGGATGGCGGCCTTACCGCGCAAATGGACCGAAGGCAATACCGGCTGTACATACGGCCAGACCTATGGTGGAACCCAATAGACGGGGTAAAGGCGGGCGTGCATTTTGAGGGAGATTATTTATTTAGCCTTTATAAGATTGACGGGACCATTTGGTGGAACACCCATGCCGGGCAGGAAAACATTTATATGCAGGGAGATGGAACAAGTGGTTATACAAATTATGCCCCCATCAACTATACTTTCAATTACTTATCGCCTGTAACCCGAAATATACCCAAGCTGCAACTAATGCTCAACAGCCGATTTCTTGACGGCCTTTGGTACCACAAGGGCGGTTTCAACTGGCTGATGAACGAGGGGAATAGTGTGCAGGTATTTGCGCAAACAATGTGGCGGCCTGACAGCTACGGCCTTGATTACCTCATTGACCCCGGCGACTGGAGCAGCACTGCGGCGCAGCCTAATTCATCTATTAATGCCGCGTGGCAGCATCATTATAATTACCAACGCGGCAATGGGACATATACTTTTAGTTTTCGGGCTCCGTTGCTGACGAATGCATTTGATTACTCCTACGCCCAAATGGAAGCGGTGAATAATAATTATCTTGGCAGGCTGCAGGTACGCACAAGGGTCTTTGGCCGCTATGGTACGGGCAATAAGATACCTTACGAAAGCGCATTGTACATGGCAGGCGCCAGCCCGGAAGATGAAATGGAAAATAAATATACCCGTAGCGTAGGTTTTATACCAACGAATTGGGAAGATATTTCGCGCTATGATGTAAACCACTTCCAGCAGGGTGGTGGGCTGGGCCTGCGTGGGTATGCAGGATATTTTGCACCGGATGAACGTAACAATACCTTACTTGAGGGCTATAAAGGCCGGAGCGGCGCAGCGGCAAACGTGGAAATAGGATTAGAGAATTACATGCCCTGGCGGCCCAGGCTCACCCGCAAATGGCTTCATGCAAATGTATATATATTTGGGGACGCAGGGGTGATGGAGCTTAGTAACTATTCACTTCCTAACTACTACGCAATAACACCTAATGCTGCCTATTGGAGCAATGTACACGTAGATGCAGGTGTGGGGTTTGCGTTCACGATAAAGAGCTGGGGGGTATTTGAAAAGGCGAAACCACTAACCATCCGGCTCGACTTCCCTGCATTCATAAACCGGCCACCTTACAGCAATGACCAGTATGCAACGGTGAGATATGTGGTTGGGGTTGGGAGGGCTTTTTAATCGCAATTCGAAAGAGTGAAAAGAAGTAGTGAAAACAGCTACGTTTTTGCACTTCTTTCAAATCGCTGATGTCATGGATTACTGCCGCAGTGATATTATGTTTTCTGGTATGGTCGGTACAAAATTGGCAGTAAATCGTTAGCTTCCCCGGGGCACTTGAATTTTTTGTAGCAGAACATTTGCAGTAGCCACAATTCCCTCTTCTCTCCCTATAAAACTAAGATGCTCTGTGGTAGTGGCTTTTATAGAAATGTCTTCAACAGATACATTCAGCACCTCTGCAATTGCAGCGCTCATACTATCTACGTAAGGCCTTATTTTCGGCGCCTGGAGCAATATAGTAGCATCCAGATTTACCAGGCTATAGCCGGCCTCACACACCAACTGGTATGATCTTTGGAGTAATACCTTACTGTCAATGCCTTTATAGGAGGAGTCTGTGTCCGGGAAATGCTGGCCTATGTCGCCGAGGCTCAGAGCGCCAAGCAATGCATCGCAAATAGCGTGCAGCAGCACGTCGGCATCAGAATGGCCAAGTGCGCCCTTACTATGCGGAATGAGAATGCCGCCGAGCCAGAATTCCCTGCCCTCAACTAATTTATGAAAATCTATTCCCTGCCCTATACGATACATAACCCCCAAACCTTTAAACCCTCCAACCCCCTGAAGGGGGCTTCCACCTCATTTTGACGGAATGAGGAAGGTTTTTTTGTTAAAAAAAATGTCGAATTTATACTCTATTGCTCAATTTTTTTTGATAAGCTAAATAGTAGGCTCCCCTTTAGGCGTCAGGGGTTTTAAATATTTTTTCGCTGTTTCTTCTGCTTCCTCATATCCTGCATCGGCATGACGGATAACTCCCATAGCAGGATCATTGAACAACACTCTTTTTAATCGTTCTTCCGCGTCCTTGGTACCATCTGCCACAATAACCATACCAGCGTGTAAGGAATACCCCATTCCCACACCGCCGCCATGATGAAAGGATACCCAGCTTGCGCCCCCTGCCGTATTGATAAGCGCATTAAGAATAGGCCAGTCAGCCACGGCATCACTGCCGTCTTTCATTGCTTCGGTTTCCCGGTTTGGCGATGCCACCGAACCCGTATCAAGATGGTCACGGCCTATTACTATGGGCGCCTTTACTTTACCGGTTCTTACCAGTTCATTAAAAAGCACTCCTGCTTTTTCCCTATCCCCCATTCCCAACCAGCAGATGCGGGCCGGTAGCCCCTGGAAAGCTATGCGTTCTCTTGCCATTGCCAGCCACCGGTGCAACCCCTTATTATCTGGGAATAATTCCATAAGGGCCTTATCGGTAGTATAAATATCCTCAGGATCGCCACTGAGCGCCACCCAGCGGAATGGCCCTTTGCCCTCGCAAAATAAGGGCCTAATGTACGCAGGTACAAAACCGGGGAAATCAAAAGCATTCATCACGCCGCGCTTATCATGAGCCTGGCCTCGCAGATTATTGCCGTAATCAAATGTTATGGCGCCCCGCTTTTGCAACTCCAGCATTTGTTTTACATGTCTGGCCATAGTATCAAGCGAACGTTTTACATATTCATCCGGATCACTGCTGCGCAATGCGTTCGCTTCAGGCACCGTAAGTCCTTCAGGAAAATAACCGATCAGTTCGTCATGTGCAGAGGTTTGGTCGGTAAGTGTATCCGGGGTTATATTCCGGTCAATGAGGCGTTGCAGCAGGTCTACGACATTGCAGCAAACACCAATAGATATTCTTTCGCTTTTTGCTTTCGCCTCCAGCGCCCAGTCTATACTTTCATCAATATTACTTGTCCATTTGTCAAGGTATCGTGTTTCTATACGCTTTTTTATCCGCCATTCTTCCATCTCTGCGGCCAGGCATACCCCCTCATTCATGGTAATAGCAAGGGGTTGAGCACCGCCCATTCCACCGAGGCCCGCGGTTACGTTTAGTTTCCCTTTTAGCGAGCCGTCAAAATGTTTATTAGCGAGGGAAAGATAAGTTTCATAAGTGCCCTGCACAATGCCCTGTGAACCTATATATATCCAGCTTCCGGCCGTCATTTGCCCATACATCATCAGGCCCTTGGCTTCCAGTTCACGAAAATGTTCCCAGGTAGCCCAACGCCCCACCAGGTTAGAATTTGCAATGAGCACGCGAGGCGCCATTTTGTGCGAGCGCAGCACACCCACGGGCTTGCCGCTTTGCACCATCAGCGTTTCATCTTCTTCCAGGTTTTTAAGACATTCCAGTATTTTATCAAAGCTTTCCCAGTTGCGGGCGGCTTTACCATTACCTCCGTACACTACGAGATCTTCAGGCCTTTCCGCAACTTCCGGGTCAAGGTTATTCTGTATCATGCGGAAGGCTGCTTCTGTTACCCAGCTTTTGCAGGTAAGCTCAGTGCCGCGTGGGGAGCGGATGATGCGGGGGGGGGCGGTTGAGGAGGACATTTGTGTTTGGTAAAAGTATTGTAATAGTAAAACAATAAAAGATAAGATTGAGGTTCTGTCGTTTTCAATTTATGGCTGCCCACAAACCGGCTTACGGTATGTATTAAAGACAGAAGTAACGATTATGGTATTGTCACTAATCCAGTAGATTACTATGTACGGAATGATTTTAATTGTACGCGCCTGAATTTTCTCTCCTACTTTTTTGTGAGGTGCTTATAGAACTGTGGATTAGTGGTTATTTTTTCATAGCTATAATACAACTCATCTCTAAACCTATCTGCAAGCTCAATATTTATTGCAAAATAATAATCAATAGCATTTTGAATATATAGTTCTGCTTCAGGACTGACGTCTAAATTATAATGCATTTTTTTTCTTATTGGCTATATACCTGTCAAGATTTTTTTTAGATTCGTCTAACGGAATTGATTTTGATTTGCCTGATAAATAATTATCCCGCCTTCCATCCAGTTCCTCCAGGTCGGCATCGGTGAATTCGTAATCCGGTTCTATATCGCTCTCTACCAGCGCGTACATTGCCTTTACCTTTTTATCATCAGCATGGTCAATGTAGCTGTGAAGTTTTTCTTTTACTGCTGCAGGTGTCATAATGCATTATTTTATTCATGTAAATTTACAAAAAAGCTAAGACTTACTCAGGCATTATGCGCCTAATTTTCCTATCGCCTCCACAAGTTTCCTTTCTTCTTCTGCGTGGTTCACATCATGCTTTACAAAAGTTTTGCCGGTTACCACTTCATACAGCTCTATATAACGTTCTGATATTTTCCCTATCACGTCTTCCGTCATTTCCGGTATTTGCTGTCCTTCTTTGCCCTGGAAACCGTTGTCCATGAGCCATTCGCGCACAAATTCTTTGGATAGCTGGCGTTGCTGCTCGCCCTTTCTCTGGCGCTCATCATAGCCTTCCATATAAAAATACCTTGAAGAGTCGGGTGTATGTATTTCGTCTATAAGGTATATGGTATCGCCTATCCTCCCAAACTCATACTTGGTATCCACTAATATCAACCCGCGGTCTTTAGCGATTTCCCTTCCTCGCTCAAACAATGCCAGGGTGTATTTTTCTAATAGTTCGTACTCATCCTTTGATACCAGTCCGGTCTTTATTATTTCCTCGCGTGAAATGTCTTCATCATGCCCTTCATGCGCCTTTGTTGTGGGCGTGATGATCGGCTTTTCAAAGAAATCATTTTCTTTCATGCCATCAGGCATTGCTATGCCGCATAATTCGCGTTTCCCGCTTTTATAAGTTCTCCACGCATGGCCGGTAAGATTGCCGCGTACTACCATTTCCACGGGGTAGGTTTCACATTTGTAGCCTATAGTAGCATTTGGAAGCGGCACACTGATCATCCAGTTAGGGAGTATGTCTTTTGTTGCGTTGAGAAATTGCGCGGCTATCTGGTTCAGCACCTGCCCTTTGTAGGGTATGGGGCGCGGCAGCACAACGTCAAATGCGGATATACGGTCGCTTACTATCATTACCATGTATTTATCAGCTATTGTATATACGTCACGTACTTTTCCTTTGTAGAAGTTGGTTTGGCCGGGTAATTGCATACGGGTATCTGTGAGCATCATTGTAAATAAAATTTTTTTTGGGATGCAAAGATAGGCTGATTGGCTGATAAGTTAATTGGCTGGTAGGTTAATAAGCTATACAGGTTACCAACTTTCTTTATACAATGTACTGTATCATGACTTAAACGTTTGTACTGGCATGGGTTTATTACATTTGTGCCGGAGGAAATTTATCATTTTCAGGGAATATTAAATAAATGTAACCTGCCAAACACTTAAACAATAAAAAATAAGCCCCTTTTCGGGGTTTGGGGGAAGCCGCTCATGCAAGTGCACATCTTAGATGCAATAATAAAAGGGATATTGGTAGGGTTGTTTATGGCTGTATCGGTCGGCCCTACCTTATTTGCCGTTATTAAGTATAGCCTGAACTACAGTTACAAAGCAGGTTTGGCCTTTGTCCTTGGAGTTTCATTGAGCGATATTATGTTTGTTACTCTCTCAAACCTTGCCGCATCCTGGCTCGAATATCTTAAACCTTATGAAAAATATATAGCATTTGGCGGTGCAATCGCCTTAATGATCATGGGGATAACCGGTTTTTTCAGGAAACAAACCCCCAAAAGGCCTAATGCTAAAACAGTTACTATTTCCGGCAGCCAGTACACGAGAATATTGATAAGTGGTTTTTTGGTCAACACGCTTAATCCCGGGGCATTAATTACCTGGCTGGGTGCAGTAACCATTATTGCCAATACATCGTTTTTTTACCGTTTTGTGCTTTTTAGCACGGGCCTGATTATCATATTAAGTATTGATTTTTCAAAGGTATTTCTTGCTGAAAAAATAAAACGTTTTCTTACTTTAAGGAGAATCATTTATGTTCAGAAGTTTTCCGCTGTTTGCCTTTTTCTTATTGGCTTCGCATTATTAATTAGCACTTTTTTTAATGTCCAATTCAAAAAAGAAGGGAAAAAAAGCAGCATAGACAAAATTCTATCCTTGGGTAACCACTCATTATTAGAAAAATCACATCTTCCGCACAGATTTGTCTTTACTCAACTTATCAACCAGTCAACCTTTTAATCAAAAAGGCCTTTTAACTTTTTAACCTATTAACCTTTTAACAAATCAGCCTATCTTTGCGCCCTCATGTCTGACGCAATACGGCACGAATGTGGTTTGGCTTATATCCGCCTCCTGAAACCGCTTTCTTACTACCTCCGCAAATATGGCACCGCATTTTACGGGCTCAATAAACTATACCTGCTGATGGAAAAACAGCACAACCGCGGCCAGGATGGCGCAGGGATAGCCACGGTAAAATTAAATATAGAGCCGGGCCACCAGTTCATGCACCGTTTGCGCGTAAGTGGCCCCCAGGCGATTTCGCAGATTTTCCAGAATATTAATACCGAAGTAAGTGAAATGGAAAAAATGTACCCTGAAATACTCCAGCATCCCGGCCTGATGAAAGGGTATATGCGCTTTATAGGAGAAGTGATGCTGGGGCATTTAAGATATGGTACCCAGGGGAAAAATAATATTGAGTTCTGCCATCCGTTCATCAAGTCCAATATCAATCCCACCCGCAACCTCGCTATGGCGGGCAATTTCAATTTGGTAAATACTGATGAGTTGTTTGACATGCTCAATGAGCATCCTAATGGCACCCTTCGCGAAAGCGACCTGGGCGCTATGATAGAGACCATCCATTATTACTTATGCCTGGCCGATGATACTGATCCGGCATCATTAAATATTGAAGGCATACTGAAACAGGCAACCACACATTTTGATGGTGGCTTTGTGTTCAGCGGGCTTATCGGTAATGGTGATAGCTTTGTAATGCGCGATGCTAACGGCATACGTCCATGCTATTACTATGCAGATGACGAAATAGTGGTAGCCGCCTCAGAACGGGCAGCGATAATGACGACAATGAATGTAACCCAGCCTGAAATCCGTAAGCTGGCCCCCGGCCATGCAATTATTGTTACCGCCGACGGCGAATTCAGCGATGTGGAAATATTGCCTGCAAAAAAGTTAACTGCATGCAGCTTTGAGCGCATCTACTTCAGCCGAGGCAGCGACCCGGACATATACCGCGAGCGAATGGAACTTGGCCGCAATCTCGCCGGAACCGTGCTAAAAGCACTGAACAACGACCTGAAAAATACTATTGTGTCCTTCATTCCCAATACTGCCGAAATTGCTTTTTACGGCCTGATAAAGGGGCTTGAGGATTACCTCAAAGAAATAAAGCTGCAGCGGATTCTTTCCCGCCGCGATATGCCGGAAGAAGACATGCGGGAACTGATGGCCCGCAGGGTGCGCATAGAAAAGATAGCTATAAAGGATGCAAAATTGCGCACATTCATTACTGAAGATTCATCGCGTAATGAAATGGTGCAGCACGTATATGATATAACATACGGAACTGTGCAGAGAGGCGTGGACACCCTTGTTGTTATTGACGACTCTATAGTACGCGGAACTACCCTGCGTGAGAGCATCATAAAAATGCTCAACCGCCTTGGCCCCAAACGTATCGTTGTAGTATCTTCCGCGCCGCAGATACGCTATCCGGATTGTTATGGTATTGACATGAGCCGGCTGGGCGATTTTATCGCGTTCCAGGCTGCTGTTGGTTTGCTTGCTGACACAGGACAAGCGGGAAAGCTCAAGGATATTTATGACCAGTGTAAGGAAGCAGGGCAGCAAGGAAAACTTCACGAACAAAACTTTGTAAAAGGAGTGTATCAACCTTTTACCGTAGAAGAGATCAGCAAAAAAATCGCTGCCATGCTCCGCCACCAGGAAGTAACTGCCGAAGTAGATGTGATCTACCAATCAATAGAAGGGCTGCACAATGCCTGCACCCACAATCAGGGCGACTGGTACTTTACCGGGAACTATCCCACACCCGGAGGCAACCGTGTAGCTAATCGGGCATTCATGAACTACATGGAGAAGCAGGAAAAAAGAGGGTATTAATGAAGTGTAACAAACAACTCCGTTTCAATGCATCTGCAGGAATAGACAATTGCCCGGGGAGCTTAGGCATCATAACGGGATCTATCCTCATATTGCCCTGCAATATTTCAGATGTGCTTAGTGCTGTAAATGAATGATACACCGCTCCGTGTCCATTCCACTGACTAAAGTGTCGTAGATCACCATCTGGTAGAGTGTATCGTGCGGCGGATTGTCGTGGGTGTATGTTCCGGATCCCCAGATCTGGTAGCTGCCAATATGTTGAAACGGAATAGTAACAATAGTGGAAATCCAGGCTGTTGCTATAAAACCGGGCCCTAAGTTTTTTATGTTTTGGATCTTTAGCTCATATGGTGTGCCGGCTACAGCGTTCGTTACCGCAGTATAGTTATAAATACTGTCTGCAGGTGTGCAATAATCATAGCTGGCAGGATAAGTTCCGGCCAGTTTTGTAGCGAAATCTCCCGGTGCGTTTATCTTCAGTATAAGCTTATGGTTTTCAGTGCCATTTGCTGAACTGCTAATATTAAAACTTACGGTGTCATTGCCAGGAGGCACATCTCCGATCTGGAATGTAAATATTCCACCCTGCAATAAAGTAACCGTTTGTTTAGCGGGGATCACCGTCATATTTGCAGGTGTATTGGTAATGGAATAGGTAATAGGGTTCGTGTCAATAACACCGCTAAGTACAGTTATGTTGAAATACAGGATCTTGGTGCTGTTGGGCGTGCACGACAGGATGGAGTCGTAGCTGGTGGTAAATGTAAATGGAACATTTGGAACAGGAGACGGCGGATTTTTGTTGCAACAGCAAATCAAAAGCAGCAATGGCCATACCAGGTACCGGGATTTCATCCCACTAAAATACATTTAATAATCTTTACAGCCAAAGAATGTGCCTCTTCTTATTAACCGGCGGTTTATTAATGTCCCTAAATTCTCCCTCTTTTTATCTCCTCTACCACGGCAGGGTCAAGAAGTGTAGAAGTATCCCCAACATTGCCCATTTCACCCTCAGCTATTTTTCGAAGTATCCGGCGCATTATTTTGCCGCTGCGGGTTTTGGGTAGCCCGGTTACAAATTGGATTTTATCAGGCCGGGCTATCGGGCCTATAATGCGGGTTACTGTTTGCAGAATATCTGACTGCATAAGCGGAGCATCTTCCGCTGGTTTTTCGAGTATCACAAAAGCATATATCCCCTGGCCTTTCAGGTCGTGAGGGTAGCCAACCACGGCACTTTCCAGTACACCGGTATGCATATTTATTGCGTTCTCCACCTCGGCTGTACCTATGCGGTGGCCGCTGACATTCAGCACGTCGTCAACCCTGCCTGTGATGCGGTAAAAGCCGTTTTCATCCCGGTAACAGCCATCTCCGGTAAAATAAAGGTTATCATAAGTGGCGAAATAATTAAGGCGGCATCGTTCATGATCGCCATAAGTAGTACGGATGATAGATGGCCATGGAAACCGGATACACAGGTTGCCGCTTACGTCATTACCGGTTATTTCTTTTCCCTGCTCATCAACCAATATGGGTTGTATGCCGGGTAGGGGTAGTGTGGCATAGCTGGCTTTGGCAGGAGTAATGCCGGCCAGGTTAGATATCATGATCCCTCCTGTTTCAGTTTGCCACCACGTATCTACTATAGGGCACCGCTTTTTGCCTATATGCTCATCATACCAATGCCAGGCTTCTTCATTTATGGGTTCTCCCACAGTGCCTAATACTTTCAGGCAATCTAATTTTTTTCCTTCTAATGGTTTCAGTCCATACGCCATCAGGCTGCGTATGGCAGTTGGGGCAGTGTACAAAACGTTAACCTTGTGCTTGTCAACAATATCCCATAGCCGCCCGGCATCCGGCCATGTGGGCAGACCTTCGTACATTAACGATGTGCCGCCTGCGCAGAGCACACTATAGACAATATAAGTATGGCCTGTGATCCAGCCAATATCGGCAGTACAAAAATGCACGTCGCCCGGCTTGTATTGAAAGACATTTACAAAACTATACGTGGTATAAACCATGTAGCCAGCGGAAGAATGTACCACACCCTTTGGCTTGCCGGTAGAGCCTGACGTATAAAGTATGAAAAGAGGGTCTTCGGCATCCATCTCTTCAGCAAGTATCTCAGGATTGCCCTGTTCTTCCACTTTTTTTATTTCTTCATCCCACCACATATCCCTTCCCCTGATCATGCTTATGGGCGTTTTTGTCCGCAGGTATACGATCACTTTTTTCACAAATGGGCAACTTACCAATGCGTCGTCAATCGTGTTTTTGAGTGGAATATCTTTACCCCCCCTGAAAGCGCCGTCACAGGTAATAATAAATTCAGCTTTTGCATCCTGTAAACGGTCTGAAATACTCTGCGCACTGAACCCGCCGAATATTACTGAATGTATGGCGCCAATGCGGGCGCAGGCAAGCATGGCAACTGGCAGTTCCGGCACCATGCCCATGTATATGCACACGCGGTCGCCTTTCTTTACTCCATTGTTTTTTAATACCTGCGCAAATTGGTTTACTTTAAAATGAAGCTCCTTATAAGTAATTACCCGGTGCCGCTCTTCTTTTCCGTTAGGTTCCCAAATGATGGCGGGCGTATCGCCTGACGCTTGTAAATGCCTGTCTATACAATTCTCGGTAATATTTAGCTTACCGTTGATGAACCATTTTACATCCGGCTTTTTAAAGTCCCATTCAAGTACCTTATTCCACTTTTTTCTCCATGAAAACTGTGAGGCGATCTCACTCCAGAAAGTTTCGGGATCAGCTACGCTTTTAGCATAAGCTTGTTTGTATTCTTCGTATGATTTTATCTGGAATGGAAAAGACATAATAAGTTAATTGGTTAAAACGTTAATTTACCCTCTTTCTACTCACGTACTTTTCAAAGTAGGGTCAGTGGCCCTGGTAGCACGGAATGAAGGATACCAGGAGGTCAGCAGCCCAACCATAAGTATAGTAGCAAATACTAAGAGCAAATCTGCAAATTCTATTTTCACAGGGTAGGCATCTACCAGGAAGGCCCCCCCCAATTTTACAAACCCGGATTTTTGCTGGGCAACGCATATCCCGCAAGCCAGCAGTATACCAGATACCCCTCCGACAAGCGACCAGAGCATACCCTCCAGCAAAAAAATCTTCCTGATTGTAGCCGGTATCGCACCCATAGCCCTTAGAATGGCTATGTCTTTTTGTTTTTCCAGCACCAGCATCGAAAGCGCACCCACCATGTTAAAAGATGCTATTAGTAATACCAGGAGCAGTATCGCATATACAGCCCATTTTTCGGCGCCCATTACCATGTACATGGTGCGGTTTTGTTCATAGCGTGTCTCCACCCTGAATGAGTTGCCCAGCAGTTGCTGCAATTGTTTTTTAATAGTGGGGGCTACGTTAGGATCAGCGCTGATCTCTATAGATGAATAGCGGTCATGCTCGTGGAAAAGATCCTGTACGAGTGGCAGCGGAGCGAGAATATACTTGCTGTCAAATTCATCCTGTATGCGAAAAACACCCGATGGGTGCAGCCTTAACGATTGAAAAGCGGACATAGGATCGGTGCCTGGATCTGTAACTGCCGGGTTAGGGTAATACAGCATAATATAGGTAAGATTGTTCACATCCGCTCCCAATTCATTCATAATGCGCAAACCGGCAATGGCTGTATACGGTTCGCCGCTTGACACGGAATCATCTCCTTGTACAATGTATTGCCGCACATCATTGACCTTGAAATAATTGTTTTCAATTCCTTTCAGCGTGATCACTTTCTGCTGGTCATGGTTGTTGGCAAAGACATTGTCTTCTATTACCGTGGTAACATTTTGCACACCGCTGATCTGCTTTATAGCAGTGAGTTTTGCCGTATCCATAGGGAAAAACTTTCCGCGCACTGCCGATATTTTTATATCGGGGTAAAATGCTTTGTAAAGGTCTTTTACTACCGACTCCAATCCGTTGAACACAGAAAATATAATGATCATGGCAGCGCTGCTAACCGCTATGGCCACCATGCTGATGCGCGACAGTATAGGCACAGCATTGGCAGAACGTTTGCCGCGCAGGTATCTAAACGCCAGTTGCCATATTAGTGTGCCATTCATTTACCGAAGGTAAAGTCAAAAGTTAAAAGTCAAAACCAATAAGTATAGCACGTTAACTGAGCTATTGCTCCCCTTTAGGGGCTGGGGGTGTCAAGGGTTTTGTTTCGCGGTCTTTACTTATTTGTTTAAAAAGCTCTTCCATTTTAAAAACATGGTCAAGGGTGTCGTCAGAAAAATATTCCAGCTCCGGTACCCTCCGCAATTGGTTCTTGATCCGTTGCCCTAATAATTTCCGCCACTCCCAGCCACGCTCTTTTATTTTGTGCAGCAGGGCGGCAGGGTCTTTAACCTGGAAGAAACTGAGATAAACCCGCGCTTCAAGCAGGTCGGGCGTTATCATCACTTTTGATATGGACACCATGCCGCCATCCACAATGTTCATCCCTTCCCGCTGAAAAATATCGCTGAGCTCTTCCATTATCAGCTTTCCTACCTGTTTCTGCCTTTTATTTTCTTCCATGTTGATATTATTACCCGCTAAAGTTAGCGAATTTGAAAATTTGGGATTGAAATTTTGAAAACGGCTGCTTTTATTTGTTTGGCCATTAACAGAAATATTATTTGCTGGATTAATTTAATATTCACTAAATTTATGTTTTATCTGACGTTATGAAAAAATTATTATTTGCAATCTGTGGCGTCGTAATATTTGCCGGATGTAAAGAGCACGGCACATCTCTTGATTTTGGTAGTAATCTTATTTCCCAAACTACTTATGTAGCATCGCCAGTGCCCCGGGCAGAAGCGCACCAGGTACTGGTGGAAGAGTTCACCGGGCAAAGCTGTCCAAACTGCCCTGCAGCACATGTGCTGCTGGATACGATGTCATCACAAAATCCAGGGCGTATCAACGTAATTAGCATGTATACTATCGGTGGTCCAGTGAACGATCCACCCAACGGGGCTCAATACGATTTTAGGGATGCCGCTGCGCTTAATATATTGAATGAGATTTATGGTGGCAGCACCCCACTTCCCGCGACAGGAGCAGACAGGGTTTCTGACAATGGTAGCATGTTGTCTCTGGGAGCCCAGTCACTAAGCGGTCCAGTTACTTCCCGATTAATTGTAGCCGACTCCGTTAACCTTTTGGTGACCAGTAGTTACAATGTGTCAAAAAATATAGCTACAATAACCGCTGCCGTTACTTTTACGCAAGCATTCTCTACCCCGCAAAATTTGTCTATAGTCGTCGTTGAAGACAGCATTAATGATTTGCAGGAATTTCCGGGTGATGTTCAAAGCTATTGGTTTATGGATGTCTTTAGGGGAATGGTTACCTCGGTACCGGCCGGCGACGTGTTGCAGGTATCAGCAAATTCCAATACCAAGGTGGCCGGGCGTGTTTTCCAAAAGGTGTATTCTTACGTACTACCCGCTAAGTCCCCTGTCATTGTTCCTGCGCATTGCCGGGTCATCGCCTTTGTGAATACTGCTAATGGCGCTGATAAGCATGTATTGCAATCTGCTCAGTGTAAGCTTGTTCCATAAAGTTCTTCTAAAAAACGATGCTTCGGCTTAAGCATCAATAGAAATCCTTGAATTAATGAATATTTACTAAATTCGTGGCTTATCTGCATTGTATGAAAAAATTATTGTTTGCAATTTGCGCAGGTGCGCTGTTATGGGCTGGCTGTAAAGAGCACGATATACCGATTGATTTTAGCATTAAAGCTATTTCTGATACCACCTATGTTTTAACCTCTGTACCGCCCGCAGCGCCGCACCAGGTTTTAGTTGAAGAATTTACCGGGCAGACCTGCCCTAACTGCCCGCAAGCGCATGCCGATCTGGATGCAATTTCCCTTGCTCATTCGGGGTTTGTTAATGTCATTAGTTTGTACACCTATGGTAATCCGCAAAGTAAACCTCCTGCCGTCCATATTTACGACTTCGAAGATACCACCGCAACTAACCTTTTGACTACAATTTATGCCAATGTCGGTGGCCTTCCCGCTGCAGGCATTGACAGAGTAGCTGAGAGTGGAAGCATTGTTCAGGTAGGCAATTCTTCCTGGGATGGCTACATTACTACCCAGTTAGGTGTAGCAGATCCTTTGAATTTAACGGTGACGAGCACTTACGACTCTTCAAAAACAACCGCAACGATAACCGCAACGGTAACTTATACACAAGCGCAATCAACGCCGCAAAATCTGTCTATAGTAGTAGTCGAAGATAGTATGTATGATAACCAGGAATTCCCAAGCGGAGGTGATCAGCTCTTTTGGTTTAAAGACGTATTCAGGGGCATGGTAACTGCTATTGCCGGGGATGTATTGCAGGTAACGGCTGGCAATGATGTGAAAGAAGCAGGGCGTTTTTTTCAAAAAGTATATTCTTATGGCCTGCCCGCTAAAACGCCTGCACTAAAACCCGCGCACTGTAGGGTTATTGCTTTTGTAAACAGTTCCGCTGGCGCTGATAAGCATATATTTCAATCGGCGCAATGCCCGTTAATTAAACCATAATAAAGCTTAAACACGATAGAAATTTTTTGTAGCCTTGTTGTAACAGACAAGGCTTTTTCTTAAAAATTATTTTCAAATAATGAAGTTCATCAAACTATGTGTTGTTATTTTATTCCTTGGCTTGGTCATTGCCGGTTTTAGTTCGTGCAAAAACGAAGGCGAACAGAAAAAGGAGATCGCAGGCAACGATACCGTGCAGTTAAAACCCTTAAATGTCCCGGCCTTTAATGCCGACAGTGCCTATAGTTATGTGGGTACGCAGGTGTCGTTTGGGCCACGTGTGCCGGGTACTGCTGCCCAGGCACAATGTGCCAGGTGGATGGAAGGTAAGCTCAAAGCTGTTTGTGATACCGTTTACAAGCAGGAGGTGCATGTAACCGGCGGCGATGGTAAATCACTGCCATGTATTAACCTGATAGGGGTCATAAATCCAAAGGCTGTCCGGCGTATTCTTTTTTTAACGCATTGGGATAGCCGCCCCTGGGCCGACCAGGATACTAAGGATCAAAATAAACCCATTCTGGCTGCTGATGATGGCGGCAGTGGGGTAGGGGTGCTGCTGGAAATGGCGAGGCAGATAAAAACAAATGGTTTGTCCGGCATAGGCATTGACATACTTTTTACAGACGTGGAAGATTACGGCAAGTCAGAATGGGGGGAAGACTCTTATTGCCTTGGCACTCAGTATTGGGCGCACCATCCGCATGTGCCCGGCTATACAGCAGCGTTTGGTATTTTGCTCGACATGGTAGGCGCAAAAGGCGCCCAGTTCCCCATGGAAGGGATTTCTACAAAATATGCCGGTGATATACAGCAAAAGGTGTGGAAAGCAGCAGGCGATGCAGGATATTCCTCCTACTTCCCGTATGTGGCCAACGTGGATATAACTGACGATCATGTGCCTGTAAATAAAATAACCGGTATAAAAACAATTGACATCATTAACCTTACACCGGATATGGAAAAGCCGTTTGCCCCGCATTGGCATACCCATGCGGATGCGATGGACCTGATAGACAAAAATACACTGAAAGCCGTAGGGCAAACCTTACTGCAGGTGGTATATAGTGAGCCGCAGCCGGCAGGCTCATAGTATAGGCTCTTTTATAACGACTAATAAACTGTTATCTTTTCTGATTGTTCATTACCCTAAACGCGCTTATCTGTTTGTTGTATAGTATATTTGCTTTGAACCGTTGACTATTAGCGAAGATAATGTATTTAAATATTAAACATGTATTGCTATGCTTTTTGCTTTCTTTAAAACATCAAATGGAAATTGCGCCTTTGCGTGAGATTTTTTCGTGCCTTGTAATGGATAAATTTTTGAATCATTAATTCGTAGCGAAAAATATAATTATTAAATTTTAAAATATATGTTTATGCATAAAAATAATATTAATAACACAGCGCTTTTTTTAAAAAAGGGGCGACTGTGCTGTGTGTTTTGTATCTAAGCCCGAAATATATTTTTTTTGATAGCAAAATTGAAGATGTGTAATGTTAGGCCTGATCATCAATAATAAAATCTAAAGTTTTGAAGTATCGTAATGCGTTGCTGATTGTTTTGCTGGTCATAATTGCCGACCAGGCACTTAAATTTTTCATAAAAACTCATTTCTCTAACGGGGATGATGTAAAAATATTCGGTGGCTGGTTCCGGTTGCATTTTATCGAAAATGAAGGCATGGCTTATGGCATGAAGCTGAGCGAGTCAGTAATGGGAAAACTGGTACTTTCTTCGTTCCGGCTGATTGCAGTTATTTTTGGTTTTTACCTTTTAAGGCGATTAACGAAAAAAGGCTACAGCAAAGGGGCCATTATTTGCGGGTCGCTGATACTTGCCGGGGCATTAGGCAACCTTATAGACAGTATGTTTTACGGGCTGATATTTACAGATAGCCCTTATGCCTGCTTTTCGGGTAATTATGAGAACCTCCGTACTATGCTGCAATCTCACAACCCGGGTGCAGTTGCCCGCTTATGTAATTGGGGGCATGGCTATGGTAAATTTTTGCAGGGCAAGGTAGTGGATATGCTCTATTTCCCGATAGTAGATACGCAATTGCCCCATTGGGTGCCATTATTAGGGGGCAGGAACTTTATTTTTTTCGAGCCCGTGTTTAATATCGCAGACGCAGCAATATCTGTGGGGGTAATAACGCTGGTGTTTTTTCAAAAGCGCTTTATTCATAAAACCGGTTCTGAAAATTCCGAGAATTTAGTAACACAATAAATAGGCTATGGAAGAAGATCTGTTATCAATAACCGTATGGCTGGCCGGGCGCAGTTACCGCCTGCGGATAAAGCCGGAAGAAGAATCGGCGGTACGCAAGGCCGTGAAAGTAGCAGATGAAAAGGTGAATGAAATGCGTGTGCACTATGCCGGCAAAGACGACCAGGATTTTATGGCCATGAGCCTCCTCATGTATGCAGCCGACAGCGCCATAGAATCATTCAATAACCCCCTGCTCCAGGAAGAACTGAATAAGATGTCAAAAAAGATTGATAAGGTGGTCGGGTGATGAGTCTGTAAAGACTTCGTCCGCCGTAGCCTGCTTAATAGAATTGCTACAGTTGGCATAACCACTGCCGATGAACAGCCCGCTTACGCTGAAGCTTCGGCGGGCGAAGTCGTAGAGAGGGGACAACTTTCGAATTTTTTTATGGAGGATTTGAGGGCAATCAATGAATTTAATTAGATTTGCTTCTATGTCTATTCTTGATCAGTACAGTAACGTTATTAAAAAACTTTGTGTGGGCCACAACGTAAAACGGCTATATGCTTTTGGCTCTGTTTTGACAGAGAAATTTAATGGCGAAAGTGACATAGATTTAATTGTGGACTTTGATGCTATGGAGGTCGAAAATTACGCGGATAATTATTTTGATTTGAAATTTTCTTTACAAGATATTTTTAAACGTCCGGTTGATCTCTTGGAGGAAAAAGCGCTGAAAAATCCCTATTTCAGACAGGCAATTAACCAACATTGTAAAATTGTTTATGAACATTGAAATAAAAACCTGGCTCTACGATATTCTGAAGGCTATTGAAGAGATCGAGAGCTTCTTTACCGACATGCCCAAAGACTTTTTTGCTTACCAGGGTAATCTAAAAACAAAAAGAGCAGTTGAGCGAAACATGGAGATTATTGGAGAGGCAATGAACCGCATATTGAATCTTGATAGCTCGATTGAACTTACAAATTCAAGAAAAATTGTTGATACAAGAAACAGGATTATTCATGGCTATGATAACGTATCAGATGACATTATTTGGGGAATAATAATCAAACAACTGCCATTATTAAAATCCGAAATAGAAAAGTTGTTAGTGCTTTAGTGTGTGACCATTATTTCGAACGTTAAAAGCCTCGCTCGGCACGGACTTCAATTTTCAACAGGCTGTAAGGGACAACTTTCGAACTTTTTTGTGAGGGATATGAAGGCAATATTTTATTTTTAACTTTATGAGTAACGGCATAACCAAATTATACCGTGGCCATAATCCACTTTCTACCTAAATTAAATCTTCATGAGCAAATTATTGGCTTAACTTTATGACATTGGACTCGGCACCATGTAATGGGCCGCTTTTTTCTTCGGTTAAATTTGCCCGTTATAATTTGGGTCAAATTCCACAATCCATTCAATACCATATTTGTCCCTGAACATTCCGGCGTATGTGCCCCAAGGACTGTCGCCAATGGGTCCTTCAACGTCCCCACCTGCCGATAATCCGTTAAATATTTGGTCTGCCTCTTCTCTACTTTCGGCACTAACCACAATTTTGGACCTGTTTTCGCTTTCGTTTACCCGTCCCATAAATTCGGGAACATCATTGGCCATTAACACATTGTGTTTTCCTATAGGCAACGCAATGGTCATTATTTTATTTGCTTCGTTTTCTGCTACCTGAAATTCAGCGCTTGCTAAATCTTTAAAACGAATGATCTTTGCGAAATCTCCGCCAAAAACTGATTTGTAAAACGTGAATGCTTCTTCCGCATTTCCATTGAAGTTGATCCAGGGATTAATTGTTCTCATAACTTTATTTTTAAGTTTTTAACATTTTCTACTCACACTATTCAGCATTCCAGTTGTCAATGTGATAGACAATTTCCTTCCTATAATTTCTTAGATAAGGCTGTCAACAGATTTTCCAATTTATAGAACTTAAGATTACCAATGCCAAATTAAATTACGTCAAACTCATCTTTTTTATTAACTTTTAAATTAAAATTTCTTAAAAATACAAAAATCAAGGCAAAGGGACAATTTCGAGCGACAAAACCCGCGCTAAGCGCGGGTTTTATTATTCAGCGGGCAGAGAGTGACTGCTTTCGAACCATTTTATAGAGGATATGAAGGCAATTCGAGACTATTAGTTACTGATCGTGTTAAATGAAGTAAGCACCACTGCCAAATATGTCAGTAGGTGCTTATTTAATTCAAATTACCTTCGCCCACCCTTGCTGCTACTTTTTCCTCCTGTTTTTCCCGACTGTTTTGTCGCCATTTGCTTTCCACGATTTCCATGAACCTTATCGTACTGGAGATTTGTGCCGGGCGTACCCTTGTTTGCATTTTGCTGATTTGTACCATTTTCTTGTGGATTCATAAATTTGGTTTTAAAAGTTAAGAAGCAAATCTAAATTATGAGTTTAAACCTGCCTGTTCTTTGTAACCAATTGCTCTTTTTTGGAACAAAACCCGATTATCGTAGTATGTTTTGATTTTAATAAAAGCATCTCTTGCACTCAGTCTTTTTACAATTATATCCTTTGAAATTTCAACTGTGTTTTTCACACCTTCCAAAATACAATCGTCATTTAAGGTCAAGGTATTATTAGCTATATCGTAATAACGAACACCGACTATTGTATTCTTATTGACAACACACAAAAACCAGGATAAGCAATCTATTTCATCACATAATTCACTGAAATTTTTATCGCTATTTATCATAAAACTTTTATACAATATGCCGTTTTCAGAGGCCTCTTCTTTATAAAAGATTAGTTTTTTACGGCGTTGATTTCCCTTTAAAGTTTGCTTATCCTCGTCTATAGAGGTTATGCAAATAACATTTCTTGGGTTTATTTCCTTAACGATTGATTTGTGTTCATCATTTAGATTCTGCACACGCATCTGAACTGGTTGAGGAAAATGAAAACTCTTGTCGTGATCCAAAATTGATTCCAGAATTTTCCATATTTGAATTGGTGAAATTGGCGGGTTTGTGCGCAAATCTAAAATCGTACTATTCAGTTCAAGAATAGTATGTTGCAACCAGAATATTTTCAAATTCTTCTGTCTGATTAATGAAGTTAGCTTCTTGTTAGCATTTTTTGCTTTGTTTAATGCAGATAGAATTTTATTACTATCCCTCATATTTTTGATTTTATCGCAAATAAAAAAAGCCAGCCTGAGAACAGGCAAGCCCCTATAAACCCTATCAAGGGTAAAATTACTAAAAAATTGAAATTTCCCCACCTGATTAAACCTGCCAAATTGAATAGCCCTGCCTTTCTACAGTACTTCGATCACAACAACGCACTGCTCCGGCGCCGGGAATATTCTGCCGTTTTGCAAACATTTTACTTGAAGCAGCAAAATCGAAAAAAATTAACATACCCGAAAGGTGCTGAATGTTTCCACTCACAAATATCTGCCATAACTTGCATGTTATTGTAACATCAATGCTCGTCTTAAACAGTTTGGACACTAAAAATCACACATAGCCCACAGTAAGAAAATGCAAAGAACACGTATATCCGTTTCAGCGGTTTAAATTCAGTAAAATGTGCTTTTAATTTCTAAATGGTATTTGTTCAATTAACGAAGTAAAAAAGCAAAAAACTATTATAAAACCGGGGAGCAAAAAAACAAAAAAAATGTCGTAGTCCTCCCCAGGTTTACATATGTAATCAAATGAAAACAGCTCAATTAAACAAACCCAAAACGCAAGAACACTATTACAAAAGCAGGGAGCAAAAAAGCAAAAAAAATGCCGTACTCCTCCCCAATTTTACATATGTAATCAAATGAAAACAGCTTAATTAAGCGAACCCCAAACCCAAGAACACTATTACAAAACCAGGGAGCAAAAAGCAAAAAAAAATGCCGTACTCCTCCCCAGTTTTACATGTGTAATCAAATAGAAAACAGCTCAATTAAACAAAACCAAAACGTATGAACACTATTACAAAAGCAGGGAGCAAAAAAGCAAAAAAATGCCGGACTCCTCCCCAATTTTGCATATGTGATCAAATGAAAACAGTTCAAATAAACAAAACCCAAATGCAAGAACACAATTACAAAAGCAGGGAGCAAAAAAGCAAAAAAAATGCCGTGATCCTCTCCAGTTTTACATGTGTAACAAAATGAAAATCTGCTTGTTGTATGCGTTTGTAAACTTATTATTATAATAATAATATTACGAGTACAAATAGAAAAGCGGACTTCGTCCGCCGTAGCCTGCTCAATAGAATTGCTTCATTCGGCATAAGCACTATAGCTCAGCAGCCCGCCTCCGCTGAAGCTTCGGCGGGCGAAGAAAGAAGGCGGGAGACGTTGTCAACTTTCGAACTTTTTTATGGAGGATTTGAGGAAAATTGTGGACTTTTGACTAAATTTGTATTAATATTTATGCGATGTGCTGATTGAGTCAGTATTTACAATTTAAATCAATCTGGTTATGGGTAAAATAAAAATTCAAGAAAGTAAAATAGACTTAACCGGCGGTCGAAAGGGAAAAATTGCCGTGTTGATTTATAATGGTCAAGAAGACCCTGTAGCAGAGTTAGACGCTGCGGTTAGAAGTTATGTTGGAAATGCGGAACATACTGATTTTGTAGATATCAATATGGACAACCCGT